>Ga0228634_1000014_pt1 | contig 175736 bp, 151 predicted proteins | sample 42DmetaG_FD_190063 | JGI IMG/M metagenome (GOLD analysis project Ga0228634, IMG submission 190063) | Seawater microbial communities from Monterey Bay, California, United States - 42D | ecosystem: Environmental > Aquatic > Marine > Coastal | place: USA: California | collected 2016-09-27 | reverse complement strand
AAAGATAGAAAAGATAGGGTTGGGACCCTGTCGGGGTCACATAAGTTAAAAGCCACTTTCATTTTTCAATGGGGTGGCTTTTTTATTTATAGGGAATAAAGTCTAAGCCCTTAGTTTAGTTTTAACAGCATTGAGCGATCTTTCAATGTGGTCACTTATTGCGACAGGTTTGGAACTCTCACACGGTTTAATTTGCTGATTTTAGAACGTAAATCTGTGATGAGCACCCTCCGCTGGAGTTTGCTACGATGTTTGATTTTAAACCTGTAAAGAATGCAGCCAATAAATTTTGATTTCCGGTTTTATACTTTTCACTGAGCATGCTTACATAAAATGAATCAAACTTCATAGGTAAGGTTTGTGTCACTTGAAGGCCATGTTTTAATGCAAGCTTCTTGATGTCTTTTTCAGAAAAGTGGTAGAGGTGTCTTGGAACATCGTATGCAGCCCAATGCTTTTTGTATTTTTTGGCATCGTAGGACTGAAGATTGGGTACAGCAATAATGATGGAGCCGTCTTTTTTAATAAGTCTTTTTAAGTCAACAATTCTCTCGTTTAAGTGAAAAACATGTTCAAGTACATGCCACATGGTTATAAAGTCGAAACTTTCTGAAGCTAATTCAGCAAGGTGTTTCTCCCCTTCCACCGTGAGTTGAAAGTTTTTGATCGCCTGAAGTTTCGCACTTTCCGATGGCTCTATTCCTTTCACGCTAAATCCGTGTTGCTTTGCCCTTGCTAAAAATTCTCCCGTTCCACAACCTATATCGAGCAAGTTTCTATTGTTGCTTATGCGTTGTAAAAGGCTTACTTTTTTGTCCAAGGTATAGTTCCTAACTTTTTGATATAAAAAATTAACCAACCCTTTTGATGTGTTGCTATGTGATATGTAGTCGTCAGATTCGTAATATTTCCCAATCTCTGATTCTAGTGGGATTGGATTAGTAAATGCAAAGTTGCAATTAGTGCATTTCACGATATTAAATCTTTCGTCGCTGCCTGTGTTGTCGTCACAGGTTAGAAATGGTGTAAAGTTTTTTGCTTCACAAATTGGGCAGTTGGTGTAAGTTTTCATGTAGATTGTTTCACGTGGAACGTTTGTTTTATCTTCCAAAATGGATGAGTAAAACAGATATGTCTGAAGGAGAGACCCCACTTATTCTAGACGCTTGTCCGATTGTTTTGGGTTGAATTTTGGATAGCTTTTCTCTTGCTTCGGCCGATATGGAAGTAAGTTTGTTGTAGTTGAAGTCGTCTTTTATTACAACATCCTCCAAGCGATTTAACTTGTCCGCCATTTCTCGTTCTCTTTCAATATAACCGCTGTATTTAATTTTGATTTCGGCTTGCTCTATACAGTCTTGCGGAAAGCTTGTTAATGCTTTCGCTTCTGATGGCAGTCCTTTCATAACAGAATCTAATGTCACCTGAGGTCTAGAAACAATTGAGGCTAGCTTCATTTTTTGTTTGATTTCGCTGGTGCCAGACACTCGTAAAAATTCATTTACTTCTTTAGGGTCAATACTTGTTTTGTTGAGGTGTTTCAGGATGTCGTCAGTTGTTTTTTCTTTATGCTCTAAAGCATGTAGTCTTGCGTTTGAGGCAAGTCCAATTTCGTTTGATGTTTTGGTCAACCTAGAGTCGGCGTTATCTTGCCGTAGTAATATTCTGTATTCTGCACGAGAGGTAAACATCCGGTATGGTTCTTCAGTACCCTTGGTAATTAGGTCGTCAATTAATACGCCGATGTATGCTTGATCGCGACGAAGTATCAATGGGTTCTTATCTTGTACCTTTAAGCTAGCATTAATTCCTGCCATTAACCCTTGTCCGCCGGCTTCCTCGTAGCCGGTTGTTCCATTAATTTGTCCTGCAAAATAGAGGTTGTCAATTAATTTTGTTTCTAGCGTATGCTTTAATTGTGTAGGAGGAAAATAGTCATATTCTATAGCGTAGCCTGGTCTAAATAATCGTGCATTTTCAAATCCTGCAATGTGTCTTATTGCTTCAAACTGCACATCCATTGGTAACGAAGTGCTAAAACCATTAACGTAGATTTCAACCGTATTCCATCCTTCTGGTTCTACAAATATTTGATGTCTTTCTCTTTCAGCAAAACGCACAATTTTATCCTCGATAGAAGGGCAATATCGCGGTCCGGTTCCTTCAATTGCTCCACTAAACATGGGTGATCGATCTAGCCCACTTTCTAAAATCTCGTGAACTTTTTTGTTGGTGTAAGTGATATGGCAACTCCTCTGTTCTACCAAAGGTTTTGTATCGGTAAATGAAAACTTCGAGGGAAATTGATCTCCTTTTTGTTCTTCCATTTTGGAATAGTCTAGCGATCTACCATCTACTCTTGGCGGTGTTCCAGTTTTCATTCTTCCATGGTCAAAGCCAAAACTTTTCATTTGTTCTGTGATTCCAGTTGAATTTCGCTCAGCGGCGCGCCCTCCTCCGAAGTTTTTTTGTCCAACATGAATCAAGCCGTTTAAAAAGGTTCCATTCGTTAAAACGACAGACTTTGCTTTAATTGTCATTCCTAAGGAGGTTTCTACTCCTGTAGCTTTATTGCTATTGGTGGTTATGCCAACAACTGTATCCTGCCAAAAGTCAACGTTGGGAGTTTGTTCTAACATTAAGCGCCATTCTTGAGCGAATAGCCAACGATCGCTTTGTACCCTGGGACTCCACATTGCCGGACCTTTGGAAAGGTTTAGCATTCTAAATTGCACTGCAGTTCTATCGGATATGATGCCAGAATACCCGCCCATCGCATCTATTTCTCGAACAATTTGTCCTTTTGCAACACCACCCATGGCCGGGTTGCATGACATTTGAGCAATGGTTGACATATTCATAGTAATCAACAGAACAGAGGAGCCTAAGTTGGCTGCCGCTGCTGCTGCCTCGCAACCTGCATGGCCTCCTCCTACAACAATAACATCATATTCTTTTAGCATACTTGTTGATTTTGTTTCACGTGAAACGTTCAGCGAATTTATTCCTAATCAGCGCACAAAGTTAGGTAAAAATCCTCTTTAGCCCTTATTTCTTCAGCTTCTTCAGGAGTTTTGTCGTTGTAACCAATTAAGTGCAAAACTCCATGAATTATCACCCTCTTTAGTTCGTGGAGAAATTTTACGTTGAATGAAGCTGCATTTTCTTTTACCCTTTCAACACTTATAAATAGGTCTCCTGAAATGATGTCATTTTCAACATAGTTGAAAGTTACAATGTCAGTAAAAGTATCGTGATTAAGGTAGGTTTTGTTAATCTCTAGTAGATACTTATCGCTACAAAAAACACAATTGACATCGCCTAAAAGTTTACCTTCAGCACCAACAGAATTCTGCACCCAAGCATTAATTCGGTCTTCGTTTAAGTTTTGGAAAGTAACATCTTCAACATGAAAAGTGACTGAACCGGCAGACATGAATTAAGTAATATTAAAGGATAAAATAACTTTAGAACCATCTTGCTCGAAGGTTATATTATCTGCTAAACTTGTCATGATAAAAATTCCTCTACCGTCGATTTTTTCGATATTATCAGGGTGAGTAGGGTCGGGAACATTTTCATAGTCAAAACCAGAACCTTGATCTAAAATTGTAAACTGATATTGTTTTTCACTCAAGTCGAACGAAAACTCCACCGACTTGGTAGCATCAAGCTTGTTGCCATGCTTGATTGCATTACTCATCCCTTCAGAAACTGAAACAAGAATATTTCCAAAAATTTCTTCGGGGATGCCAAACTCCTCTTTGACGGACTCAATAATTTGTTCCACCTTCGCCAGAGATTCAACAGATGAATTTAATGTATAGTGTTTTGTAGTAGAGCTGGTCATCATTTTTCAATCTGGTTAAAGTACTCTGAAACTTTCAATTTAAAGTAAGAATTAAAGGCCGGAGGAAGTGTTCTCATCCATTCCGTTTCCTGATCTTTTCGCTTATTATACTCAAAAAAAGTATTTGGGTTGCGAGAAAATTGTTCTACCACCTCAGTTGCCTCCCTTTTTTCATCCTTTTCTCTCTCTTTTTCAGTTCGTTCTGACTCCAAAAGACGCGTCAGAATTTCTTGCTGGCGAAGGAGTGTTTCGTTGGTAATCTGTTTATTAACAAGGTCGGTTTCCGTTTGCTCCATCAAGTCCCCCAACTTTTTCATGCTACCACTTCCTTGTCCATTGCTTTCTCCAATTTCTTCTTGCAGTTTTTCTACCGCTTTTCTTATTGCAGCCTGTTTAGCAGCCATTTGTGCCAACTCCTTACTCATCCCGCTACTACCTTGGCCCGGTTTTCCTTGTCCGGGTTTTTGACCTTTCTTTCCTTGTCCTGGCTTATTTCCTTCTTCCATCGCCTTTTTAAGGGCTTCCATTTGTTTGTTCAACTGTTGTTGAAGCGATTTCATGTTTGACGGACTGCTGCCCTTTCCTGGCTTAGGTTTTCCGCTACCAGGTTTTTTACACTTGCCGTTGCTCTGCATCATCGATTGTTGCATTTTTTGAACAGAATTATCAAGTAACAATGCCAAGTTATTTAACGAGGTCATTGCTAATTGTTGTCGGTTTGAAGCCTGTGGTGTTCTTCTTTCTTGTAGCTCCTCAATTGCCTTTTCCATGTTAAAATTAACAGCGGTCATTTCTTGATTAATTGTCCGTGCGGCTTTTAGTTTCTGAATGCGTTTACTTAGTGCAAATAGCGAGTCTTCTACAATTTTTGAGTCATCTTTTAGTTTTTTCTGCTGCTGTGCCAGCGTTACATATCTAGGGTCGTTGCTACTTGTCTTGTTGATTTTTTCCATCACTTCTTCTTGGTCAAACGACAATTGAATGATGTTTTCTAATAAGGCTCGCAAATCTTCTAAGTTTTCAGCATTGCTTTCAGCGCTCATTTGTTGTTGCATTTGACTTAATTGTTCAGAAAGCTGATCCATTTTTTCTCCCGCCTCTTGTTGTTCTTCTCCAGCATTTTTCTTGTTTTTTTTGCTCAACTCTTCAGAGCTTTGTTGCATGTCACTTTTAATCTCCTCTTCCAATTTTTTTGTATCCTTTAAATCGTTAGGGCTTTCCAGTTCAACGTTTTTTTTCTTGACATCCTCTAACTCTTTAGAAACGTCCTCCATTTTTTTATTTAATTCGTCTTGCTTTTCCTTGTTCTCTTTCGTGTCAGTTTTTTTATCTTCTGTTTCTTTTTTTAATGCCGCTTGTTCTTTCCTTAATTCATCAAGCTTTTCTTTTGCTTCTGCAAGCTGCTTTTCAACCTCCAGTTGTTTGAACAGTTCTAGATTTCGATCTAGTTCTTTTTCCAACTCTTCGTTGTTCAATTCCATTTGTTCAAGAGATTTTTGAAGATCATCTTTTTTCATTTTCTCCATCATCTCCTCCATTTGTCGCATCATTTCCTTCATTTCCTCGGTCATGACTTTTTCAAACATTTCTTGAAGTTGCTTTTGCTTTTCGAGTAAGGTTTCATCTTGTTTTGAAAACTTCTCTTGCATCTGATTATTATCCTTGTTTTGGCGCTGCAACTTTTCCATCGATTGTTGCACTTTCTTTTGCTTTTCAATTAGCGCTTGAACTTGCTTTTTCTCCTGAAAGCCAAGCTCTTTTTTATTCAGTAGTTTTTCTTTTAAGGCATCTAAGTCCTCCTTGATTTCTTTGGTGAGCTTGATGTTTTCTTCTAGCTGTTTTTTAACCAGCTCGTCTGTTTCTTTATTCTTTTTAGACAACTCTTCCTTTGTAGGAGCTTTATATTTAAACGTTTGCGTTCTTGTCGACTTATTTCCATTCACTCCATCATTATCCCAAATTTCAAAATAATATTCCACTTCATCTCCTGCAGCAAGCTGGTAGTTTTCTAAGTTTAAGGAATGGTAAAAGTCAGTTGCAGGTAGCGCTAGGTTAATTGGAATAGCTTGTTTTTCAAACTCGCCGATGGAGTCATTCTTACTGATAAATCTTCTATAAAAAAGTAACTTACTAAAGCCATAATCATCTTTAACAAGCCCTCGAAAATATCTAATTTGTTGATTTGTTGAATCAACCTTTGTGTCTACTTCTATGCTTGGTCTAGCATCTGGGATTACATTCACTGTGTAGAAAATGGTATCTAAAAATTGTATGTTTTTGTTGGCAACACTTAATCCATAGTTGGCCGTTCTTAAAAAACGCTGCTCAAAAATAAACTCATCCTCCGCACTTTTCGCTAGAAGGCTGCTCGTGTCTGCTCCAATGAAGGCAACATCGTCGGTGCTTTCCGTACTAAAAAACCACTTCACTCTTGTGCCTTGCGGAACAGTAATGTCTCCCGTGTTTTCTAGTTCTTTGGGTTGCTTTTTGAGGTACGTTGGAAACTCAAAACTTACTTTGAAATTAAGTAATTGAGGTTTTTCTAAGGTGTTTATGGTGTATAGTTTGGACTCAAATTCACCATCAAACAGGCTGAAAGCCAAATCATTTTGAAGGTTTTTGAATTCGTATTCAAAGTTCTTTTTCCCCTTTTTGCTCAACAAAAACCTTTTTCCTTGGAAGATGACATTCAGTTGGTTCGGAACCTCTTCGCCGCTCAAGCTTACTTTTAACTTAAAATCCTCGTTTTTAAATGCGGTTAGCTTCTCGTTTTCTACAATAATTTGATAAGGAGCTTTTTTTACAAACTCTTCGTTATATGAAATAATTCGCTGTGTGCTATCTTTTATTACTTTCGGTTGAAACGCGGCTAAGGCTATAATGACCAATAAGGGAACAAGTAAAAATTTCAAGTATTTTTTATTCTCTTGAAAGTTAATAGCCGCCGCAAACGGAATGGGATTCAGTTGTTCAATTTTTTGATTGATACTTGCAAGTAACAGTTCAGAAGAGTTGCCTTCTGAAAGTTGCTGCAACTGTAGCACATTGCTCAGCTTGTCGCTGACATTTGAAAAGTGTGAACCGATAATAGAAGAAGCTTTTTCGTGACTAATTCTTTTACCAATAGAAATAATTTTTAATAGAGGAATAGCGATTAAAAAGCTGAAGACTGCTAACAATAATATCGCAAACCCGAAAAACAGGCAAGTTCTTATAGCAGAACTAAACTCGCCAAAATATTCTAAGATCACGATGCTTAAGAATAAGATAAAGCTTAAGCTTAAAAACAAAATAACACCCCTAATAATTTGATTAACATAGAATTTACGAGTAAATTCATCTAGTTTTTGGAGTAAAGAATTAAAGTTATTTTCAGCCATATTTTGATTCATCCAAGAATAAAATTGAAGTCTTCATGTAACATCGAAATGAACATATGAAGGTAAGCAAAAGTTTATTTCGAAAAACGCACCAAGTTTCCCAAACCTAATTGCTGCCCCGAAGCTGATTTCAACCCTAAAACGGTACTGTCGTATTTAGTTGGAAACCCCTCTATTTTGCGCAATAAATTTTCCAATTTTTGCATTGGTAATTTGGGAGAGTACGTGTTGAGAATGAAGAAGTGTCTTTTTGGGTGAAGCAGTTGAACCACATCTTGTAGAAGTTCTTGTAAATCGTTCTCGATTTTCCAGCGTTCATTTTTGCTTCCTAGTCCAAAAGCAGGAGGATCCATTATAATTCCTTGAAATTTATCCCCTCTTCGAATTGCCTTTTTTACAAACTTTCGGGCATCTTCTAAAATCCAACGAATGTTTTCTACGTTGTTTTTTTCAGCATTTTCTCTCCCCCAGTTTAACACTTGCTTTACCGAGTCCACATTTGTAACATGGGCACCAGCAGCAGCGGCAACAATGCTCGCAGCCCCGGTGTAAGCGAATAAGTTAAGCACCTTAACTTTGCCTTTCAGTTTTAGGAGCTCCCGCTGCATGAACTTCCAATTTTCAGCCTGTTCTTGAAAGACTCCAAGGTGTTTAAATGCCGTAATTTTTAAATCGAAACGCAGCTTAACATCATGATATTCGTATTCTATTTCCCAACTTTCAGGAGCATTAGTTTTATTGGTCCAGGTTCCTTTTTTTCCCTTTTCTTCGTAAAAGTGCCAATCCGCCTTCTCCCATTCTCGTTTTGAAATGCGAATTGGCCACTCTGCTTCAGACTCTGGCCGGTCTACCACTAGCTTTCCAAACCGTTCTAATTTTCGCCTTCCGCCACAGTCAAGCAACTCATAGTCAATTGCTGAGGAAAGGGGAAGGATTTTAATTTCTTCCTTCTTTTGAGGGGGGTTTTGTTGTGGACGCATTTCCTTGCAAACATAATCAATATGCCCGCTTACTTTTTTACCTTTGCGCCCTTAAAATAAAAGCATAAAAATGGAGAGAAAAGTAAGAGTTCGTTTTGCACCAAGCCCCACAGGACCGCTGCACATGGGTGGCGTTAGAACAGCCTTGTACAACTATCTTTTTGCGAAAAAGCACAACGGCGATTTTTTATTGAGGATTGAAGACACAGATCAGACAAGATACGTGCCTGGAGCTGAAGAATACATTCAAGAGTCGCTGAAATGGTGTGGGTTTTTACCCAACGAAGGATTTGGAGTAGGTGGAGATGTTGGACCTTACAGGCAGTCTGAAAGAAAAGCAGCTGGTCTTTATAAAAAATATGCGCAACAATTGTTGGATGCGGACAAAGCATATTATGCTTTTGATACACCGGAAGAGCTAGATCAAATGCGTGAAGATTTGAAAAAGGCAGGAGTTGCTGCACCGCAGTACAATGCTATTTCAAGAATGCGCATGAAAAACTCCATCTCCCTTTCTGCAGAAGAAGTGGAAAAAAGAATAGCAAATGGAGACCCATATGTAATTAGAATAAAGATTCCACGAAATGAAGAAATCAAATTTAAAGATTTGATTCGTGGGTGGGTATCTGTTCAAACGTCAAACTTAGATGATAAAGTGCTGTATAAATCTGATGGCATGCCAACTTATCATTTGGCAAACATTGTAGATGACCATTTGATGAAGATTACCCACGTGATTCGAGGAGAAGAGTGGTTGCCATCGGCGCCTTTACACATTTACCTGTATGAGGCATTTGGCTGGGCAGATAGCAGACCTGACTTTGCGCATTTGCCGTTATTATTAAAACCCGATGGGAATGGAAAGTTGAGCAAAAGAGATGGTGATCGCCTAGGTTTTCCTGTTTTCCCGTTAGAATGGAAAGACCCCACATCTGGTGAGATTTCATCGGGATACCGAGAGAAGGGATACTTTCCGGAGGCATTTATAAATATTCTAGCTTTTTTAGGATGGAATCCTGGAACGAGTCAAGAACTGTTCACCTTAGAAGAATTGGCAGATGCTTTTTCTTTGGAAAGAGTTGGAAAGGCAGGATCTAAATTTGATCCAGATAAAGCTAGTTGGTTTCAGCAGCAGTACTTACGTGGAAAAGAGGATGCCGAATTGGCGAGCCTGTTAAAGGCTGGTTACAGCGATTTAGAGGTTGTAAAAGCAGCCGATGAAAAATTTTTAGCAGGCGTTTGCGGAATGATGAAGGAACGAGCAACCTTTTTAGCGGATATTCCGGTGGAAGGAGCTTACTTTTTTGCCCCACCAACTGAGTTTGATGAAAAAACCACTCGAAAAAAGTGGAAAGAGGGAAGTGCTGAATTGATGACAGAGTGGATAGCGGAGTTTGCAAAAATTGAAGAGTACACCACTGAAAACATTGAACAGAGTTTTAAAGAATTTTTGGAGGCTAAAGAAATGGGTGTTGGGGCAGTATTGCCACTGTTTCGATTGTTGGTAACCGGAAAAGGGATGGGTCCATCTATGTTTTCAATTGCTGAGTTGTTGGGCAAAGAAGAAACCTTGGCAAGAATGGAGGCTGGAATTAAAACGTTTGGCTAATGCATAAGGTCTTAATAGAGAACGCAATTTTTCATGCTTACCATGGAGTTTTTGAAGAAGAAACCATTGTTGGCGGAAAATTTGAGGTGAACATTGAAATGGAGACTGATTTTAGCAAGAGTGCAAAAACCGATGAGTTAGCTGGAACGATTGATTATTCAGCAGTGTATCGATTGGTAGAACAGGAAATGAAGATCCCTTCGAAGTTGATTGAGCATGTTGGACAGCGCATTGTGGATGCGTTATATGAAAACTTTAGTAGCATACAGTTTATACGACTAAAAATCAGCAAGCTAAACCCACCTATAAAAGCTACGATAGAAAAGGTGAGCATTGTAATAGAGGAATAAGGGTAAAATTAGAATTAAGCAGTTCAAATTGTTTAATTTTGGCTACCCTATAAAAAAGGGTCTCGTGGCCGAGTGGCTAGGCAGTGGTCTGCAAAACCATCTACAGCGGTTCGAATCCGCTCGAGACCTCAAAGCAAAATGAAGCTCATCGAAAGACGAGCTTTTTTTGTGCTCAAAAGCGAACACATTGCATGTGTTAGAGCTTTTGAAGCAAAAAATTCGCAGAGCGAACTTCATTTTGTTTTGATTCACCATTTAACAGCTGCGGATGCCCGTAGGGAATCCGCTATCTATTTTTGTGTCAAGCTCGCTCGCAAACAAAAGGAATCAAACAAAAAACAACCGCTGGAAGCGGTCTTTTCAATTATTGCCTGTCCGTCCACAACGCAGTGAAGGCGGAAAGCACCATTTATCGATAAAGGATGCCCGCAGGGAATCTGCTTTTTGAAGCAGTTAGAGCAATTAACTCATTTTGAAAATTGACGAATTGAAATAAACCAGAGTGTTCATTCGTTCGCTAGGAAAAGAGAATGAAAAGAACTGTTTATATCACCTTCTTATGTTTTATTATATTCGAATCATGCGGGCAAGAAGTAAAAAACAAGAATAAGATTGGAGAACCTGAAGCTAGTTTGAATGCAGACTCAACTGGTTTATCTTTGGTAAAACTAAGTAGCATAGATTCCTTAGGATCAACGATTGAAACACGAATACTTCCTCCAATTAATTTTAAACGTACCATAGAGGCCAGTTATTTGCTTTGCTTGGTGTTGGCACGATAATTTGTGTTGCACTTTACATTTTGAATTATTTTCCTCACAAAATGAACCTTATGGCAACCATTACCGAAGAGAACGCTACTTATCAGTATTCGATTGCCAAAAAAATGCTTCGATTGATCAATTTGGCCATTGCAATTACTTTTTCATATTTAAGTAGCAAGTCAGTGCACAACGCGCTGAACGGTCGGGTCGATTTAGATGCTTGGATGACTCTTGTAATTCTTGTATTGCTATTTGCCCCACTTACTTATTATCTGTTTAAATTAGCCAAGAAATAGCTACTTGAATGAACATTCTGTTAATAGACAACTACGACTCATTTACTTACAACCTTTTTCATTATTTAGATGAATTGAATGCGGGTGGGGTAGACGTAGTTCGAAACGATGAGCTGGATTTAGACAAGGTTAAAAATTACGACAAAGTTGTTCTCTCTCCAGGGCCTGGCTTACCGAAAGACGCCGGTAAACTGATGGATTTTTTAAAACAATATGCTACTGAAGTTTCAATTTTAGGGGTTTGTTTGGGGCAACAAGCCATTGCAGAGCACCTTGGAATGAGGTTGAAAAACTTAGCGGAAGTAGTGCATGGTCAGTCACGAACGATAGAAATTTTAGAAAACCAGAAAGGAATATTTCAGGCCTTTCCTAAGGAAGTCAAGGTGGGTCGCTACCACTCTTGGGTGATAGAACCAGCCAGTCTAAGCCCTGATTTTAACGTCACCTCAACCGATAAGGAAGGTAATATCATGTCGATTCAGCATAAAAGTCTACCAATATCTGCCGTTCAATTTCACCCGGAAAGTGTATTAACTGAAATGGGAAAAGAAATGCTGCAGAATTGGTTGAAAGAGTAAAGAAAACCCCTGTCACACAACTCATCTGATGAGTGTGACAAGGGTTTGTTGTTGCTAATTTTATGTTAGGTGTTGAAAATTATCACTGTCTTGAATGTCAGGTTGAGCGATAGCCGAAACCTATAATTCGAACTTAATTCCCTGCGCTAGCGGCAAACTAGTTCCGTAATTAATCGTGTTGGTTTGTCTTCTCATATAAACCTTCCAAGCGTCTGAGCCAGACTCGCGTCCACCGCCTGTTTCTTTTTCACCACCAAAAGCACCGCCAATTTCTGCACCAGAAGTTCCAATGTTTACGTTGGCAATTCCACAGTCAGAACCTTCTACAGAAAGGAAACGCTCCATCTCTCTCATGTTGGTGGTCATCATAGCGGAAGAAAGACCTTGGACAACTCCATTTTGCATGGCAATTGCTTCGTCTAAATCACTGTATTTCATTAAGTATAAAATTGGAGCAAATGTTTCATGTTGAACAATTTCCCAATCATTTTGGACCTCAGCAATAGCTGGTTTTACGTAGCACCCAGATTCATATCCTGCACCTTCTAAAACTCCACCTTCTACTAAAACATTTCCACCTGCAGCTTTCACTTTTTCTAAGGCAGCAAGGTAGGTGTTCACCGAGTCTTTGTCGATTAGTGGACCAACATGGTTGCTCTCATCTAACGGATCTCCAATTTTAATTTGCTGATAAGCAGAAACTAAATTGTTTTTTACGGTCTCATAAATTGAATCGTGAATAATCAGCCTTCTAGTTGAGGTACATCGTTGTCCGCAGGTACCGACAGCTCCAAATACCAATGCAGGAATAGACATTTTTAAGTCGGTTGATTCTGTTAAGATTACCGCGTTGTTTCCTCCAAGTTCCAATAAAGACTTACCTAATCTAGCAGCCACCGTTTGTGCAACAATTTTTCCCATTCGAATAGATCCTGTAGCGGAAATTAAAGGCACTCGTTTATCGGCAGTCATGACTTCACCAATTTTGTAGTCACCGCTAATCAGGCAGCTAATTCCCTCTGGTAAATCATTTTCTGCTAGCACTTCTGCAAAAATATTTTGACAAGCAACACCGCAAAGAGGTGTTTTTTCAGATGGCTTCCAAATACAAACGTCTCCACAAACCCACGCTAACGCCGTGTTCCAACACCATACGGCTACAGGGAAGTTAAAAGCAGAAATAATTCCAACCACTCCAAGTGGATGGTATTGCTCGTACATTCTGTGGTTAGGCCTTTCTGAGTGCATGGTTAAACCGTGCAGTTGACGCGATAGACCTACAGCAAAGTCACAGATGTCAATCATTTCTTGAACCTCTCCTAAACCTTCTTGGTATGACTTTCCCATCTCGTAAGAAACCAACATTCCCAAGTCCTCTTTTTGAGCTCTTAACTTTTCACCAAATTGACGAACAATTTCTCCTCTCAGTGGAGCAGGTTTTTTTCGCCATTCTTTTTGAGCAGCAATCGCTGTTTGAATCACTTTTTCATATTCTTCTGCAGAAGTGGAAGAGACTTTACCGATTAGCTCACCATCTACCGGAGAGTTAGAAAGAATGTCAAAAGATGATGCTTCGAAAGACTTTCTCCCGGTTGAAGTTCCTTTATTGTTTTCTGTTAATCCTAAGTTTTTTAAAAAATTTTTCATGCGTATTTTTTTGGTCTTGCAAAAGTAGGCTTAAGGAAAGAAACGCCAATGGCTTTTTGATGCTAAATGTTTATGGGATTAATGAGATACATAGGTAGAAAGTAGTGTATTTGAGTGGCATGATGTGCTATTTGGGACTTAATTTGGGTCAAAAATGTAAAAAAACAGAGGGGTGTTAATTAGGGTTTTATTTAAATAAAACCCTAATTAACAACAATTTATTATGCTTTTTGAGTTGTGTCTTGGCTGTTGGAATTTGTAATGTGCTCGTAATTAACAACCGATTAGGGAAAATCATCGTAAACGCTAGAACACCACCTTCAAAATGTTTTAATTTAGCGTGTTGTTAACACCTGTTAATAAAGAATATGATTAACTGTATATCAATTATGAAAAGAGCATTTTACTTTCTCTTGTTTTTATTTTATTCGACCTTTTTATCTGCTCAGTTTGTAACAGGGTTTACAAATACAACTTATCCTGATGAGCCAGGTTCAGGCTACACTTTGGATTTTGATGGAATAAATGATTTTGTTTCGATTCCAGATGATGATGATTTAAGTTTTGGAGATGGAGCTAACGATCAGGCTTTTACATTGAGTACGTGGGTTAGGCTTAATAGCACTCCTTTTGGAGTTTCAAACATTATATCGAAGTCAGTTGGTGGGGCGAACTATGAGTATCAATTAACGCTTCAATCTCCGGGAGTTTTGACGGCTAACATCAGAGATGCGAGTACTTCAGCATTTGTTATAGTGGGTAGTAATCAATTAGTTTTTCCCGGAGTTTGGACGCACGTAGCGATGACCTATGACGGCTCCGGCAACTCTGCAGGTATTACACTTTACATCAATGGGGTAGATGTAACTGGGTTTCCGAATACAATTGGAGGATGTGTCGCTATGGAAAATAGCGTTGGGGATTTGTTTCTCGGGTCTGCAGGAGGTGTGGGAAACTTTTCGGATATAAATATGGATGAAACAAGGATTTGGTCTGCTGAACTTGGAGTTAATACCATTCGAGAATGGATGACGAAGAAGATCAACCCGACCCATCCAAATATAGCTGCTCTTGAGTCTTACTATCGATTTGATGAAGTTCTGGAACAGTACTGGAAAAAAAGCGAGAGGAATCCAAATATAGAAGAACGTGTTAACTCCAACAGTTAAATTTAAGTTATGAAAAAATTGAAATCCCTTACTTTTATTCTGTTTTCAATGACCTACAACGTGCTGTTTGCACAAGTGTATTTACCTCAGTTCAACCCAGTTCAAAAAAACACCACTTTTAGTAGCGAAGAGGAGGATGGAAATCCAATATTAACGAACAATGGAGCCTCCATATTTTACAATCGGACATACATAGAAGAAGATGGAGAAAGTATTATTGCAACAGCGCAGGAGATTTGGTTTGCAACGAAAGGGAAAAAAGGTTGGGAAAAGCCATACAGGTTACTTCGTGAAGACGACTTACCCGGAGAAAACATAATTGTTGGAGCGAATGAAGAGGGGACAAGGATTTATGTTTTTAACGCCTTGCCGGACAAAGACACACTTTATCAAACGCTATATTATTTGGATAAAGCCCAAGAGAAATACAAATGGTCTAAACCAACAGAGGTGATTATTCCAGGGCTTAGTTATGGAAATGAATTTATTCAATTTAGCGTAAACTCCAAGGAGAACGCTATTCTTATTAGTAAACCACCGGAAGAGAACAGCACAGATATAGACCTTTTCATTAGTTTAAAGGATGAAAATGGGAACTGGAGCCCAATAAGCTCACTTGGAAAAGAGATTAATTCTAGACGGATTGAACTTGGGTCGTTTATTACAAATGACCTCAAGACTATTTATTTTTCCTCAGAAGGTCATGGAGGATATGGGGCTGCAGATATTTTTGTTAGCATGCGACTGGATGACTCCTGGGAAAGCTGGACAAAACCAGTAAACTTAGGAGAACCTGTGAACTCAATTGACTATGAGACTTTTTTCGCGATAACAGAAGGAAATGAGATCTATTTTACATCAGACCGCGATGAATTGACTAGCAACATTTATCATGGGACAGTTTCAGGAAAATTTGTTTTGGCAATCAGGGATTCGTTAAAAGGATTGTTTGTAAATAAAGGAAAACCTGTTAAGGGAGCAAATTTGCAGGTAGCAGACAGGAAAGGTAATAAGGTGGCTGATGTAACAACTAGTGCAAACGGGACCTTTAAATTTGAAAAACTAAAAGGAGAGGATAACTACTTAGTAAAAATGAAGGAAGAGGATCCTGAATTTGTAGGGAGTAAAATTTATTTTTTAAACGAAAAAGATGAAAAAACGGATCGCTATGTGTACTCAGAGGAAGGGCTTTTTGTTAATTCAAAGGATCTAGGAGACAGTGTTACTGTGCAAGGGGTTTTTAACTATAATTCCTTACCTGCTATAAAAACTGGTCTCATTGTATTTGATGAAAACAGATTCCCGTTAGATACCATTTTCACAGACGAAAAAGGAAACTTTACGTACACTGTTCTAGACTTAGAAACAGGGTTTTCACTAGTTCCGTTGAACATGACAGAAGATGATTTTATTAATGCAGATATTTATTTGTTGGACGCTGACGGGAGCCGACTTAAAACAATTAGTCCTCGAAAATTCCACACATTAGCAATTGACGATTTAGAGTTGGTGGATGAAAAGGCAATTAGAGATAACGACGTGCAAGGAATTGACATTGAAAACGTGAAAGGAGCTCAACAAGGAGTAACGGCATGGGAAGGTAGTGCTGCAGAAAGTAAAACAATTTATTTTGGATTCGAAGAAATACAGCTCAAAGCAGAAGAGCAAAACAAATTAAGCGTACCCGTTAGCCTTATTCGATTAGATAAGGAAAAGAAAATTATTCTAACTGGACATACTGACGACTCAGGAGAAGATTCAGTGAATTACTCCTATGGACTTAAAAGAGCATCTGCCGTTCGCGACTACTTAGTCTCTGAGGGTGTTCCCTCCCAAAATATAGAAGTGCGCTCTGAAGGCGAGAAGAGCCCCATTGCAGATAATTCTACTAAAGCAGGAAGAGTTAAAAACAGGCGAGTAGAAATAAAAGTCAAATAAGCTACCTTTTTAGTGCATTTAGCAAGTAGGTGAATGTTCTCGAAATTTATTAAACAGAACTTTACGGCAGCCGCAGTTCACGTGCTAGGCGGATAATACTTTAAAGAAGGAAAGCCAAAACAGTAAAAAACACAAATTGCGCAAGGTACAAATGGAGGGAAAACACAAAGTTGCCTTTTAGTTTTAAGGAGTGAAAAATAAAATGCATTAACGCTCCAATAATAAACCAACTAAAGTAATTTTCAAATGGAGCTGCACCTGTAAACTCCCAAAAATCAAATGCTGGAGCGAGCACCTCCATGGGTAGGTCTAACAAAACCATTAAAGCACCACCAAAAATAGATTTGAGCCAGACAGACGAAAAGAAACGATTGGCAACTGCTGCGCCACAAAACACGAGTACTGCCCAATTGCAGCCAATTAGTAGCGGAACTCCCATAAATTTAAAGCCTAAATTGCTTCCGTAGGCATACTCGCCAAATGGAAATCCTGTTGTAACACCAACGATTTCAGCTAACATACCCATTGAAAATAAAAGGAAAAGTACAAATACATTTTTAGCATTTTTAATGGGGAAAACCCAAACCAATAAAAGAACTTGTATGACCAGGTTTAAGGGTGTTTTTCCAATAAACCAATCAGTAAAGCCAAGCAATACGCCAACTATTGCACTAATCTGAAATAGCCACAAAATACCAATGGCGTAGTGCTCTTTTTGAATCAGTATGTGTTCTGGCAAATAACGAGGTTTTTCAATCATGCATCAGCGATTAAGTCAGCAACAATTTGCCCTGATTTTAAACAAAGAGGAATACCTCCACCTGGGTGCACGGAGCCACCACAAAAGTACAAGCCTTTGAGTTGGGTTGAAAAATTCGGGTGACGCAGAAAGGCAGAAAACTTCGAGTTACTGGCACTTCCATATAAAGAACCTTGATGTGAGCTTGTGTTTACTTCAATTTTAACAGGATCTAATACGTCTTCGGTTACAATTAGCTCATTTAAGTCCACGTTTAAATTCCGATTGAGCTTTTTAATTACTTCACTTCGTGCCTCTGAAACAAGCTGTTTCCAATTTTGACCATTGTTGGTCGGAACGTTAATCATCACAAACCAATTTTCACAACCTTCAGGTGCATCAGCAGAATCGGCCTTGCTGCTTATGTTGAGATATACGGTTGGATCAGCTGAGAGAATTTTGTCTTTAAAAATAGCATCAAACTCTTTCTTATAATCCTCACTGAAAAAGATGTTGTGTAAATCTAATGCAGGAAAGGACTTTTTAATGCCCCAATAAAAAATAATTGCAGAACTAGATTTTTCCTGCTCTAATGTCTTTTTTGGCGCTTTTAACTTTGGTAAAAGTGAGGTGTATGTGTAGTGCGCGTCAATACCAGAGACAACAATGTCAGCGCGGTAGCTCTTGTGCTCAGTTGTAACACCGGTTACTTTTTGATTTACATAGTCTATTGAGGTAGCACTTTCATTAAAGTGAAACTCTACTCCATGGCGCTCACCAAGAAGTTGTAAGCTTTCAACAATGCTTCTCATTCCCCCTGTTGGGTAAAAGGTTCCAAATTGCATTTCTAACGTAGGAATCATAGACATAATTCCGGGGGTTTTATACGGGGAAGAACCGTTATAGGTAGCAAACCGGTTAAAAAACTGAATGAGTTTTGGGCTGGAAAAACTAGCCTCGTTTACTTCATTTAACGTTGATCTAATGTCAAGCTTACTCATTTGCAAAACAGCTTTTGCGGCTTTTGAAGAAGTAAACGTGCTCAACTTATGCAACGACTTCTCTATAAAAAGCGCTGAGGTCAGGTCGTATTTTAACGCGCTTTTTGCTAAATAATCAGCTATTTTTTCTTCTTGCTCGTTAAACGTTTTTGATGCTTCTGAACAGAAGGTTTCTAAATTGGCACTAGAAGAAAAGCGAGTGCCATCTTCCCAAAAGTAATTGCAAACAGTAAACTGTTTTTGATAGTTAAAATGTTCTTGAGGCTTTTCTCCAAACAGTGTAAACAGTTCATCGACAAACTGCGGCATGGTAAATAGAGACGGGCCTGTGTCCCATCTGTAACCTTTGCTGTGGAGCACTCCTAGCTTTCCACCAACCTGATCGCTAGCTTCTAGCACTTTTACGTCATGTCCTTTCGCTCTCAAACGCAAGGCTGAAGCTAAACTTCCTATTCCCGAACCAATAACAATTACTTGTGACACCCTTTATTTTTCTAACGCTTCAATCTTTTTCAAAATTACGTCTGCTTCAGCTTGTTTTGCATCACTTGCTGTTCTATTTGATTTTGACAAGTCAAAAGACTCTTTTAGAAGCTTTTTGTATTGCTCTTGCAATTTTTCTTTTTCTGATTTCTTTTTGAATAATCCAAACATAGTTTCTTTTTCTTCTAAGACAACCAACTTGTTGAAAGGTTTCAATGGCTGTATTAGAATAATCGTTCTAACATCCCTATTTTTGTCGTTTCGTTAATAACAAGATTCAAAAATGCGAAAAATTTTACACAGAGGTAATGGCGCGAAAAAAACAATTTGATAAGGAGAAGGTATTAGACAAAGCAATGAAGCTTTTTTGGAAAAAGGGCTATAACGCTACTTCTATGGAGGACTTAGTTTCTACTCTTGGGATTAACCGCGCGAGTATGTACAATACATTTGGCTCCAAGTACGATTTATTCGAACAGTCGTTAGATAAATACAACACAACCAATGCGGCTAGAATTGCCGACTTTCTCTATTACCAATTAAACGTCAGAAAGGGGCTACAATTATTATTTGAAAATTTAATTACCGAGGTCCTTTCTGGAGGCACCTCGAAAGGGTGTTTGATGGTAAACACTACAACAGAATTAGCCAATCAAAACCCAACATTGGATGAGCGACTGAAAGAAAGTCGATTGAGTTTAGAAACCGTGTTTTACAATTACTTAAAGCATGGAGTAGATAACGGTCAAATATCTCCATACAAAGACGTAAAAACGATTTCTGCCTATTTATTTACACTGCAAAGTGGTCTGCATGTCAATTCTAAAATCAATTCCTCAAAAGAGGAGTTGGGCAAGATTGTGACCGCGGGGTTGAGTATTTTGGATTGAGACGTTCTACTGATTACTAGAAGTTATAAGTGTAAAACCCGATTACAGCGGAATAACTACTACAGTTTTCCTATTTGTCACTTCAGTTCTTCCTCCAAAAACTTCAAGCACACTTGCTCAATATCAGAAAACTCGCCGTCAGAATTAAATATATCGATTAACGCATCTTTTACGCGTTGATGAAAATCTTTCTTTCCGGCGAATTGAGGTTTTAAGTCTTTTAAAAATTGAATGTGCTGTTCTGAATTATGTGCCTCGTAAATATCACTCATCTTCATAAAGCTCTCATCTCCATAAAAGTGCACGATGTGCTCTATTTCGTTGGATTTGTATTCATCGTCTGCGTTGGCAGCTAAGATTAGCAAGTAGGTCAAAAAATCGTTGAAAATATAATTGGTAAAACTCATGGTTTATTTTTTTGAGGAAAGATAAAGAATATTTGAAATTGTAAACTATTGAGAAGAAAACAAAGGAAAACTATTACTGTTCTGTTAGTTGGAATGCAGCCAATTAAGCTTATTAACTGCTAGAATAAAAGGCATCAATAGTTGTTTATAAACTCCCCGTTCTTCCGCCGTCAACTGGAACGTTAATTCCATTTATGTACGATGCAGCAGGAGAAGCTAAGAACGCAGCGGCAGCTGCAACCTCATGAGGTTCAGCAACTCTTTTCATCGGAACAGCATTGTCGAATTGGGCCTCAATTTCTTTAACACTTTTGCCTGTTTTTGCAGCTTTGCTTTCTATTATAGAACTTAATCGCTCAGTTGCAGTAGCTCCAGGCAATACGTTATTGACAGTTATTCCGTGAACGCCTAGTTCGTTGGCCATTGTTTTGGCCCAATTTCCAACAGCTCCTCGTACAGTATTTGAAACACCTAATCCGGTCAACGGAATTTTTACGGAAGTGGAAATAATGTTGATGATTCTACCGTAACCTGAATCAATCATGCCTTGTTTTACGCCTTGTACTAAGGTATGATTACATAACAAATGCATGGCAAATGCAGCAGTAAACTTCTCAATTTTAGCATCAATAATTGGTCCTCCCGGAGGCCCTCCTGTGTTGTTTATTAAAATATGAATTGGATTCTCAATGGATTCAACGGCCTTTTTAACAGAAGAAACATCAGAAAAATCAGCAACTACATAATGGTGAGTTTGACCTTTTGATTGATCCATTTCAGACACGCTAATTTTTAATTTGTCCTCATTTCTAGCCATTAAATAAAGGTTGGCTCCCATTTCTGCTAATTCTTTTGCAATTGCTTTTCCTATTCCTGCTGTGCTTCCGCACACCAATGCGTTTTTTCCTGTTAAATCTAAATTCATATTGTGGTTTTATTTTGATTTTTGATACTCATTGTAAAAGTAAGAATTCACAAATCGAAAATTTTACATTCTAAGATTCGTAATTGGTAATTCTCTTTTATTACTTTAGTAGAATTCAATAAACTTAACTGACATGGCGATACGACCTCCTTTCAACTTCCAAAAATGGATTGACGAACACAGACATTTATTAAAACCCCCTGTTGGGAATAAAGTGGTTTTTGAAGATGCTGACTTTATTGTAATGGTAGTAGGTGGGCCAAATGCACGGAAGGATTATCACTACAATGAAGGCGAGGAATTTTTCTACCAACTCGAAGGAGAGATCACTGTAAAGATCCAAGAAGACGGACAAGCAAAATCTATGAATTTAAAAGCTGGGGATATTTACTTGCACCCAGCAAAAGTTCCACATTCCCCAATTCGTAAAGAAGGGTCTATCGGACTGGTAATTGAAACCAAACGAAAGGAAGGAGAAAAAGACGGTCTGCTTTGGTTCTGTGATAATTGCAACAATAAATTGCACGATGAATACTTTGTTTTAAATAGCATTGAAAAAGATTTTATTCCGGTTTTTAAAAAATTCTATGGTTCTGAAGAAATGCGGACATGCGACAAGTGCGGGACAGTAATGGAAGTTGACGAAAGGTTTGTTTAGCAACAAGATGCGAATTAACGGACACGGACATATTCTACCGGAACCTTCTCAGATTCCACAATTCATGAAAGATAAAAAGCTTTTTTGGATTGATGAGGATAAAAAGTTCATGAGGCAAGGCGATTGGTCCCGACCGATTACAGATCCCAGCTTTTTTATGAAAGAAAAGTTAGAGTGGATGGAGTACAATCGTATAGACCATGCTGTAATGCTCTGCCTTTCTCAGTTGTATTGTAATGGTTGGGATAAACAAGATTGTGCGGAGGGAATTCGTTTCCAAAACGATTATAACGCCTCGGTACAGGCAGAATATCCGGATAAGTTTACTTGTGGTTTTGTAGTTCAACCATTATATATGGATATGGCACTAAAGGAGATCGAAAGGTGCGTAAACGAATTAAACCTTAGTGTGCTTTGCCTGCCAACACACTTTTTGAATGCGCAAGGAGAGTGGCTTTCCGTTGCAGAAGCAGAAGTAGATCCAATTTATGAATTGGCCAACAAGTATGGATTGGCGGTTCAAATTCACCCTTACGACGGTGAGAAAATGGTTGCATTAAAGGATGAATATTGGAGGTTTCACCTCGTTTGGATGATGGCTCAATGTGCTGATTCTCTTCATTTATTTACGTTGAGAGATTTACCCAATAAGTTTCCCAACATCCGAACGAGTTTTGCACATGGAGGCATGTTGGGCGTTGCAAACTATGGCAGACGCATTCAAGGCTTTGATGGTCGCCCTGATATTTTTAAAGGATTACAAGACCCAAGAAAAACACTTGGACACAAAAATCTGTTTTACGACACCTTGGTGCACGACTCTTTCACGTTAGAGTTACTTAAAAAGAGAGTAGGAACTAGTCAAATAATAATGGGCTTAGACGATCCTTATCCGTTGGGGGAAATGAAAGGGGTTGGAACTTCTTATCCAGGTAGGGTTGTGGACTACGCTATTGAAACTGGAATACTATCCGAACAAGAAGGCGAAGATATTTGGCACAAGAATGTCTTGGCTTGGTTGGGGAAGGATATTGGAAAGTAGGCCTAACTTATGACACAAAAAAGCCTCGTAAAATAAACTTATTTTACGAGGCTTAGAACTTTTCTCTTTAGAAGGTAGAAAGTGGTTTCTTATTTCAATTTCAACTTGTCAAAGATTAAATTAGATGGTATACCGAAGGCAACACCTTCTACACCAATTCCACCAACTTTTTCGTTAGCGCGCTATCTACCTTCCCGGTATGTTCTGTTTGTTTAGGTTCGAAAAGTAAAATCCAACACTCTTTTTCTGCAAAAGGTTTATGTTCTACTCCTTTGGGTACAATGTAGATTTCTCCTTCTTTCAAGGTAATTTGACCATCCCTCAAGTAAATGATAAGCTCACCTTTAATGACCATAAAAAGTTCATCTTCTTCCGCATGGTCATGCCAAACAAACTCTCCATGTACTTTGGCTATTTTCACGTGTTGACTGTTCAACTCTCCAATAATTTTGGGCGTCCAATGTTCTTGAAATAAGTTAAATTTTTCTAGGAGGTTAATTTTTTTCATAGCAGAAGTTATTCTTTTAAATCTATCATTAATTGTCTCACTACCTCATCTGATTGGAACAAATTGTCTGATTTTACAGTTAAATTATCGTGTGATAAATCAACTAATGATTTATCTACAAAAAACATTTTAGTATTAAAATGTTCAACGATCGAAGGCGAAAACAACATGTCCATTTTTGATACATCAACTCCCCACTTTGTTCGCAATGAGGTAATCAAATACTCATGATAGCGATCAATTTCTGAAAGCTCTTCCTTTTCAAAATAGCTATTACCCTCATTAATTGCTTTGGTATACAGTGTATTGTTTTTGACATTCCATTGTCTTGATATTCCATTGAAAGAATGGGCAGACGGGCCAATTCCTAGATACTTTTTGTTCTGCCAATATGAAGTGTTGTGTTTTGAATAAGACTCGTCGATACAATAATTAGAAAGTTCATACTGTTCAAATCCATTCTCCTTAATGGCATTTTGAAGAATTAAATATTGAGTGTAATTTTTTTCATCATCAATGTTTTCAACCTTACCTTTTGCAATGTTGTGCGCCAATGCTGTTTTTTCCTCAACCGTTAAGGAGTACGCTGATAAGTGATTTATTCCCAAATCAAAGAAAATGCTTAGGTTTCTCTGCCACATTTCGTTGGAGGTGGTTTGGCTTCCAAAAATTAAATCGATGGAAAGATTATCAAAACCAACCTCTTTGGCATTTTGAATACTTGTTACAGCTTCTTTTGCATTGTGTGCTCGATTCATGAAACGTAAATCTTCTTCAAAAAACGACTGCACTCCAATACTCAAACGGTTGATTGGGGTTTGTTTTAGCTCTTGTAGCTTAACCTTGGTTAAATCATCAGGGTTTGCTTCAAGTGTTATTTCAGCATGGTCAGACACAGTGTAATTATTGAGAACCGTTTGGAAGATTGATTGGAGTTCAATCTCACTTAACAAACTTGGGGTGCCTCCACCTAAATAAATGGTATCGACTAACTCCTGCCCAAGGTAATTTGAACGCAGTTTGAGTTCTTTTTCAATGGCAGAAAGAACTGATTTTTTATTCGTTAGCTTGGTTGAAAAATGAAAGTCGCAGTAGCTGCAAGCTTGCTTACAAAAAGGAATATGAATGTATATTCCTGCCATTATGCATGTTTTTGTTAAGTACAATTCTAAAAGTAGTTCCTTGGCCAACTTCAGAACTTTTCACAAAAACTTTCCCTGAGTGATAGTTCTCGATAATTCTTTTGGTTAGCGACAACCCCAATCCCCATCCTCTTTGCTTGGTTGTAAAACCGGGTTCAAAAACAGTTTTACGCTGACCTTTCGGAATTCCCTTACCGTTGTCAGTGATGTCTATATATACGAATTGTGACTGATCGGTGATGTTAATGTCAATGTTACCATCGCCACCTATGGCATCTACCCCGTTTTTAATAATATTTTCTAACACCCACTCAAGTAGTGGAATATTCATACTCGCCAATACCTCTCCACTCGCTCCAATTTGAGAGAATTTTACGTTTTTAGAAAGCCTCGTTTTTAAGTAAGAAATGGTTTTGCTAATTACTTTATTTACATCATGTTGCTCTAAATTGGGTTTGGACCCAATTTTAGAGAATCTTTCAGTAACTGTTTCGAGCCTGCCAATATCTTGGCCCAATTCTTTTATGGTGTCTTCATCAACTCCTTTAGCTCTTAATACTTCAACCCAAGCCAATAGAGAAGATAATGGAGTTCCCAACTGGTGAGCTGTTTCTTTTGCCATTCCTACCCAAACTTGGTTTTGCTCTGACTTTCGTGCTGTACTGAACAGATAGTAGGCGAAAATTAGAAACAAGCCAATTACACTTAACTGAATAAATGGGTAAAACTTCAACTTTATAAGAAGTGGGCTATCTGCGTAGTAAATGTAGTTGGTTTCATTTTCAGTTAAATGGATTTCAAGCGGTAAGTTTGCCTCCTTCATTTCAGCAATCTTACTCGTCACAAAAGAGGAATACTGCATACTTACAGAGTCTAAATTCCCATAGTCTAATACACTATCATTTTCTGTTGCATAAATAACTGGAGCAGAAGCTGAATTAGAAGTAATGTCTTTGTTAAAGGATTCAATTTGGTCGTGAAGAACCTCCCTCAGTTCAGCAAAAACAGTAGACTCTCCGTAAAATATGTAGTTAAAAGCATCTTCTGTGTAGTTAATTTTGATGCGATTCCCTTTTTCCTTCATCTCACGAAGAAGCCTGCTCATTTTTAAAGAATCATTGGTTATTTCTTCCGATATATTTGTACTTGAAGTTATTCTGCCATCGCTTGTGGTTTGAATGATTGGAATGGTTTTATTACTTGAAATTATCTCAACTACTAAAGTGGGGTCAATATCGAGGTCCAGACTCGCCGCTTCTTTGGTGCCCATCGCCCAAATCTTAACTTTTTTCGTTTCTTCGTCTCTAATTTTTTCGAATAGCTCTTGGGTATAGTTAACAAGTTCTGCCTTACGTTGAATAGCTACTGCCCATGATTTGGCTTTGTTCTGCTCCTCTTTAGCAATTTTTCCAACCAAAACATTGGTGTACCATAACGACACAAAAACGATGATGGCTGCAAATGCTGCCAAAATAAGTTTCCAACGCTGCTTTTTTGAATAAATGTTCAAAATCTTCCCTTGTTTCCTTTAAGACGAATGTGGTGAGTTGATAGTTGCTAAAGTTCCGTTATTTTTCAATAGGTGCAACGAATTCTTCCTCGTTGGGCTCTGCAATTTTATTCAAAAATTTTCTAAATTTCGATTTCTTTGCTGGCTCATTTTTAACCTTAGGGTTAGTTGTTTTATTTTGAGTGTCTTTGCTTAACTCTTTTTTCTTTATAAATGAGGAGTCAACCTCTACTTGAAAAGGACTTTGTTTACGAACTTCTACAGGCAAAGGTTTCACTGATAAGTCATTCTTATACACTCCAAATTCTTCTTTCAATAAAGATTTAACAGTAGAACGCTCTCTTGTTAATTTAGACTTTACATTATCCTTTAATCCTTTGGAGTCATAGGCAACCTTTATATCATCTACATTTCCCGTCATTTTCAAGTATAACTTGGATTGTTTCTGTAAACCATCACTCTCGACATATCCAAACTCGTTGACTTTAGGCTTTTTTACTTTTCTGCCTAGCACTTCACTTAGCAAAAGGGTTATGTGATAGTCAATGTCGTTGTCAAAGGTATGGGTGCCGGCGATACTTAAATTCAAAGCAGTCGACTGAATTTCAAATCGTGGAATTATTATTTCTCTATTTTTTACAAGTATTGAGTTTTGTAAACGATTGAACTTTATGGCTTTTAATTCTTCTAATTCTACAAATTTTGACAAAGCTTCTAGTGGTTTGTAATTGTTCAGCTCTCCGTTATCAATACTAAAATCTATTTCACTCCAAACGGTATTTACATCAATTTCCAACTGCTTACTCATCGATGAAGTGTAATTCAAATCAATATTTGCAATGCCTTCTAAATGTTCGGCCTTTATGTTTTCTTGACCAAAGTTGTTAAAACTCTCAAACACTTGATTGATGTCAACTTCTTCAAATTGAGCTTTAGTGATCAAAATAAACTGATCGTCCTTTTGGCGAATAAATAAGTCTCCGTTAACTTTTCCTTCTTGTGATGCAAATGAAATTCCGCGCGCATCGATTCGTTCGTTTTTAACAATAAGATTTCCTTTTAAATCTTTGAGTTGAAATTTATTGAATTCAAGTTCATCTGCAAGAAGTGAGATGTACACAGTTATTCTTGGAGAGATATTCAGGCTGTAGCTTTCGTCGTCATTTTCTTGTATTTCAGATGGCTTAGCTGCAAGTAACTCTCCAAGGTGAATGTAGTTGGAGCTGAGGTTAGCATCTACAAAAAGGGGTTCCTGATCGTCGAGTAAAAAGGCAATGAGGTTGTTTAATTTTCCTTTAGCAAGAAGGTTGGTTTGGTCAATATTTACTGACAATTCGCTTATGTCCAAGCTATTGTTGTTAAAACTCAATTGGCCAATCAAAGAACTTATAACTTGTGGCCTGCTTTTAAATCCAAAGGTTAGATCATCTAGTAACAACTCCCCCTGTACTTTTGAACGTTTCCAATCATTAAGAGTATACGCACCAACCTCAGTTAACTCTCCTTTTACACTTAGGTTGGCAATCGCCTTGCCCTTTGCCTGAGTTAATTCGGTTATTTTAAAGAGCTCTAATGTTTCATGTAAGTCAAAATTAACTTTTCCGACATATTCATAAACTGGTTTCTTAAAGTTTGAAATGTTAAGTTTACCCGTTATACTTCCTTCTGCAGTTGTGGTTTCAAAGCTTTCTAATTCAAGGCTAGTTGTGCTTAAACTTCTTTCGGCACCATTGCTAATTTTTCCGCTTAGGCTTGTGTTTTTAAATTGAACAGGGCTTTCTTTATCATTAAACCTTCCATTTTCGATGGAAAAATCAAAGTCATAGAACGGAGTGTTTATTGAAGAAATTGTTCCATTTATACTTCCGGCTAGCCTAGAATTTCCGGATATTTCAAAACGATTTAAGTTGCTGCGAATGGTAACAGGTAAGAGAGCAATGGCTTTTTTTAAATCGGCATTTTCAGAATTCAAGGTTACATCAACTCTTGTGTTTTCACTATAATTCAAATTGCCATTTAAATTTAGATTCATCCCATCAATCCCAATATTTGAAGACACAAAGTTCAGCTGTTCAGCTGTTTGGTCTACATTCCCTTCAACTTTTAGAAATAACGTTCGGTCTTCCAGCACGGTTGTCTCACCAACTTGGATATTTGCTCTTTTTAAAGTGGTTTTTAAGTCTAAGTCGAATATTTCTTCTTTAAAGTTTCCATTTAGCTGCGCTTCTTCGATTAAGAAGTGAATTCCAATACTTTTTGAATAGTCAACATAGGTGTACTCCATATTGACAAGTGAAACATCCTTCAATTGCACGGCTATCGAGTTACTTGACGAATCGTTTTGATTCCAAAAAATATAATTTGACCTGCCGGAGTTATCCACTAACATTTGACATTTAGCATCTTCAATGCGCAGACCAATCAAATTGTATTGTTTTCGATATAAGTCTATTAAATTAAACTTAGCCCTTAGTTTTTTAGCTGAAAGTAACGTGTCGTTCTTCGCATTAACGGCATAAATTACTACATCTGAAAAAACTACAGAAGCTTGAGGAAAGTCTTGAAAAACGGTGAATTCTACTTGAGAAACCTTTACTTCGGTTTTTAAGTCTTTATTGAGATTTGTAACAACTAAGTTTTGTATCTCTTCTCCATAAAAGTACGCTGCACCGGCAATTCCTGCTGCAGCTAGAACAAACAAAATCAGGAAAGCAAAAACTACTTTTTTCAGGATTTTCATGTCTACTTAAACGCAGTTTTATTCGTTATCTTGTGGAATTAAGCCACAAACTCTGTGCATTAGGCCAACTTCCTTTTCACTGAGGTGTCTGAATCTACCTCGCGGAATATCTTTCTTCGTTAGCCCTGCAAATTGAACTCGATCAAGCTTGGTTACTTTGTAGCCTAAATGCTCCATCATCCGTCTAATTATTCTGTTTCTGCCGGAATGTAACTCAATTGAAATGGTAGACTTAGAAGTATCTGCCAGGTAAAAAGCTTTGTCCGCTCCAGCCGGTCCATCTTCTAGTTGAATGCCTTCTACCAGGGCAATTAAATCTTTTTGTGTGATATTCTTGTCTACGGTTACGTGGTAAATTTTCTTCACCTTACCACTTGGGTGTGTTAACCGTTTAGTCATTTCTCCATCATTTGTAAAAAGCAATAACCCCGAAGTGGCTCTATCTAGTCTTCCAACAGGGTAAATTCTTTCATTGCAAGCTTTACTAACCAGCTCCATAACTGTTTGGCGTTCCTCGGGATCATCCATGGTAGTTATGTAGTTCTTCGGTTTATTTAGTAAAACGTACTGCTTTTTCTGACTTTGTAACAACATTCCTCCATAATGAACAACGTCATTTGGGCTAACCTTTGTTCCTAATTCAGTAACTACCTTATTGTTAATGCTAACAACTCCTGTTTCAATTAACTTGTCAGCCTCTCTTCTCGAGCAAATTCCTGCATTGGCTAAAAAACGATTCAAGCGAATTTTATCATCCACTGGCTTCTCTGCCAATTTTTTAGGCTTCTTTTTGTAAACAAACTTTTTGTTTCCAAACTCCTTGTCATCTCCTCTCCCGCTATTTTTTGTAGAATTCTTTTTAAAACTTGGCTTATCGCTTCCCGAAGAATCTCTTCTTTTTGGGGCATTTCTTGCTGCGCCTCGTTTTGATTTTGGTCGTTCGCTCTTCATAATAAAAAATTTAAAGTACAAAGTTACGCAAACTGCTCACCATGTAGCTTTATTACAGGGTACTTATAAGAAGTTAAAAGTTTACAACTAGGGCTTTTTCTATATGAGTTTAAAAGGTTGACTTGCCGTCTATCACAATGAAAGTAAAGAGATTTTAAAAACTTTTTTACTTTTAGGTGTAACTAATTGGATTGCTCGCGCGTTCCACCATTGAAAACAAAACAATATTGCAATCAGTAATTTAGTAAAATGACTGTAAAAGAGTACAATAAAACTGTTGGGCTTTACTCAGACAATGTTTTTCGATTTATTTTGAAAAACATTCGTGATGAGGAGAAGGCAAAAGATATTGTGCAAGATTCTTTTGTAAAACTGTGGCAAAAAGTGGAAGATGTAGAGTTTGAAAAGGCAAAGTCATCTTTGTTTACTACAGCCTATAGAACAATGATTGATTTGATTCGCAGAGGAAAGAAGCAAGGTAATTGGAATGAAGTGAGCGAACAAAGTTATTCGCATCAGCAGTAATATACAGGGTTGAATGAAGTACTACAAGATGCCTTGGCAAGACTTTCAGAAATACAACGATCTGTTGTAATGTTGAGGGATTATGAAGGGTATGATTAAAGCGAAATAGGTGAAATAACAGGACTGAGCTTATCTCAGGTGAAAGTTTACATTTTTAGAGCGAGAAAAATACTGAAAGATTATTTAGTAAGCGTGGAGGCGGTAATATGATGGCGAAGATAGATTTACATAATTATGAAGCTTGGTTTTTAGACTATTCAGAAAATAGTTTGTCTGAAAGTCAGAAGAACGAATTGATACAATTCTTGGAAAAGCATCCTGAATTAAAACCTGAATTGGAGGAGTTTCAATTTGTGGTTCTTAGAGAGGAGGAGGGGTCTTTAAACGAAGGGTTTAAGGCAGGCCTTGTAAGGGAAGAGTTCTCTGGTTTAATCAGGTCTGAACACTTAATGGTAGCTGAGGTAGAAGGAGAAATTACCAAGAAGGAAAAGAAAGAGTTGGCAGCCATTGTCTCTCAAAACCCTAAATTAATAGATGAATTAGGAATATTCCATAAAACAAAACTCCCTGTTAATGAGTCTATTATTTACTCTGACAAATCAGAACTAATACAAAAAGAGAGAAAAGTAATTGCGTGGTGGACCTATGCGTCAACTGCCGCCGCTGCTGCAATAATTGCTTTTGTTGTCTGGAATGGTGGACCTTTAGACCAAGAGTATACTCCTAGAGGGTTTGCTTGGCAAGCGGAACAAGAAAAATTTGACGAGAGACTTTCTAACGGTATAATTTCTGTAGACGAATTGGAAACAATTGAAACGGTTAATAAACTTATACCTGTCGTGCCTAACAAACCCAATCAATTTGCGCAAGTAAGAACTGAAAAGACACCAAGTCCAAGTAGGGAAGTGGAGCAAGAAATGACTCAGCTGCCCGTCAAACCCTTAGAAATTCAAATTGTAGCTGAGCAAACGAATAATAATAATGCGGACCGAACTGTGCAAGAGAGAACTTCGAGTGCAAGAGCAGTAGGGGAGAAGATCGTAGATAACGTATTAGCAAAAGTAGAGACAAAGAAAACGAACAATGACTTTGTGCCAATTCAAAAGTTTGCAAAAGATAAAATCAAGAAAGACCTTTTAAAAGGAAAGACATTTTCGGAAACTTTGGTGGAAGAAATCGCGGAAATATCTAACGATAAAATCACGTTTGAAGCGGACAAAGAGAAGGAAGGATTGTTCGAAAGCTTCGCTTTAAACATCGGTAAACTAAGTATTTCTAGAAATAAATAAAATAAACTGTAACTTTTTTGGACTGCTGTCCGTCACACTTTCAAATAACAACATTGAACAATAAAATCGATCGACCAAGCATGCAAGTAGTGTTCAATTTAAAACAAGAAAAAATGAAAAATTCAATATTAAAATCAAGTTTGCTTTTTGCTTTGCTGATGAGTTTCAGTTTTGCAATGACAGCTCAAGAAACAAAAACAGACTCTACTAAAGAAGAGAGTAGTGACGATTGGGAAATATCAATCGGAAAAACGAGAATTATTATTCAAAAAGACAACCAATCGGATACCTTAGATTTCTCTGAGGAAAGAGTTTTGGAAGAAAAGAAGAAAAAGCAAAGATCAAATCACTTTGCCGGAATTGAGTTTGGTGTTAATGGGCTTCTTAATCCAAAACAAAGTGTTGACCTCCAAAGTGATGCTCAGTTTTTAGAGTTGAACTATCGAAAGTCCCTTGAGATTTCATTCAACCTTTGGGAAAAGTATATGCCAATTTGGGAGGAGAAGTTAGGGCTTGTAACCGGTGCTGGATTTAAATTCAATAATTATGATTTAGTGCAAGATGTAGTGGTAATTAATCAAATGGATTCCACTATTGGAGTGGTTGATCCAACTCGTTCAATAAATAAGAATAGGTTTAAAACTACCGCGATTCATGTTCCTTTAATGTTAGAAACCAATTTGGGTAAAGATGCAGATCACTCATTTCATTTAGCTGCAGGAGGTACGGTCACTTATATGCTAAACACCAGAACGAAGCAAAAGTATAAGCAAGATGGAGAAAGGTATAAAAATAAGGACAAGAGTGATTTTAATGTAAATGATTTTCAATTTGCTGCAACAGCAAGAGTTGGATATGGAGATTTTACCCTCTATGCTACCTATAATTTAACGCCGTTGTTTGAAAATAATAAAGGACCGGAAGTATACCCTTTCACAGTAGGGCTTTCATTCTTGCACTTCTAAAAACAAGAAAAGCAACTAATTTTATTTTAAGCCCTTTCGAACTTTCGAGAGGGCTTTTTTATTCTACTAATTACTTGGTAAATTGGAGCATTCAAAAATAAACTCATTGAATTTATGTCAGGTCACAGTAAATGGTCAACTATAAAAAGAAAGAAAGGCGTGTTAGATAAGAAAAGAGGAAAAATCTTTACTCGGATTTTGAAAGACATTAACATTGCAATAAAAGAAGGGGGAAGTTCCGACCCCGATGCTAACCCTAGACTAAGATTGGCAATTGCAAATGCTAAAGGTGCAAACATGCCTAAAGACAATATTACACGGGCAATCAAGAAAGCTGAGGATAAAGGAGGGGATAGTTATCAAGAAACCACTTACGAAGGTTACGGACCGGGTGGAATAGCACTGTTTGTAGAGGCGTCAACAGATAATTTGAACAGAACTATAGCAAATGTGAGAGCTATTTTTTCCAAATATGAAGGGAGCTTAGGAACCAATGGGTCCTTAGAATTTATTTTTGACCGAAAAGGGGTTTTCGAAATTCCACGATCTGTTATTAGAGAATATGGGGTGGAAGATTTTGAAATGGAATTGATTGAAGGTGGTGCTGAAGAGTTTGATCGAGATGAAGATTTTTTGACTGTGTACACTTCTTTCGAAGACTTTGGATTGATGCAAAAAAAACTAGAGGAATTGAATGTAGAGCCCGAAAATCAAGAATTACAACGGATTCCAAAGACAACTCAAGAAGTAGATTTGGAAACTGGGGAAAAGGTGTTGCTAATTATTGAAAAGTTTGAAGACGACGACGATGTGAACAACGTTTGGCACAACTTAGAAATGACAGAGGAGTTGGAGGAGTTGATGTAAAATATACAGTTGCGGTTGAAGCCATTTGTGCATACGTAACTGCAACTTGAAGCGTCAGGCAATAAATGTTTAATTTCGAGCAGAAGGTTGTTAATCAAGATTCACTATTCCAATAATTCAATAGTTATGAAAAACTTAATCATCATTCTTCTTTTTAACCTTGCTGCAAATTCAATCATTTTCGCACAAAATACTATTTTAGATAGCGTTGCAATTTATCATACAAATTACTTTCTTGATTCAATTTACATGAAGGTAAGACCAAAATTGTAGAAACAGACAGAGTCGCATATAGTAATAATGCGCCGGATGTTCGTTCTACCACTCCTTTTGGTATAGTTTTTAAAGGTTGCACCACCAGCACATACCGAGTAGTAGACACAATGTACGTATTTACAAATACGGTTTGGTCTCAGCGCGTTCTCATTCAAACAGCTTGGGATACTTCTTCAATTTGTTCCTACCCTGCAAGTTTTAGTTATACTACCCACTACATCCGGTTATTAGGTAGTGGTATGGCTACAGGTGTAGCAGAATCTAACTTATCAAACACCTCATTTGAACTCTTTCCTAATCCTGCGGATAGGGTTGTTAATATTCAATCGAAGAATGCAGGTATACAAAGAATTATAGTGTATCACAGTGACGGTAAACTAATAGACGAGCTAGAGGGAAGTGCTAGAAAGATACACTTAAGCGACTTGCCAACAGGTTTGTATTATGTTAGATTAGAACTTTTTAATGGGGAAGCAGTCACTAAAAAACTGATTGTACAGAAAGAATAAGTGGATTGAAGCAATGAAGCTTTTCCCGACGTTTTAGTCAATTCGATATATCTCTGCAATATTTTCAATTATTTTTTCAAAGCCAATTTTTAGGTCAATCAGTTTCCCTGAGTGAATATCAAAAACCCAACCATGTACAGATATTCCACGAGTTCTGTAAGCATGCTGCACTTCAGCAGTTTTTAGTACATTAATACATTGTTCTTGAACATTCAATTCAACCAATCTCTTATACTTTGCTTCTTCATCTGTTATTGCAGCAAGCTCTTTTTTATGAATTCGGTATACATCTCTGATGTTTCTTAACCAAGGATTCAAAATACCCAAATCAGCTGAGTCCATAGCAGCTTTTACTCCACCACAGTAATAATGCCCGCAAACAACAATGTGTTTAACATTTAGATACACCACAGCATAATTAATAACTGACATGGAACTTAAATCTAAATTGGAAACCATGTTCGCAATGTTTCGGTGAACAAATGCCTCTCCAGGCTTAGCTCCCATCAACTCTTCCGCGGTTACTCTACTATCTGAACAGCCGATGTACAAAACTTCAGGGTTTTGACCTTTAGATAAGTCTTTAAAATAGTTTTGGTCTAAGGTTAATTTGTCTTTTACCCAAGCTCTGTTATTTTCAAATATTTCTTTTGTGGTCATGGTTGTTGTTTTTTCTCAAATTCTTTGAAGGAAGATAAAGATACGTTTTTTCTTAGGCTCAGTCTTTATTTTTAATTCCCTTGCTAATCTTTATTTTTACGTTTCGATACACTGAGACTATGCAAGACAAGATAAATGACTTAGAAGCTAAAATTGCAGCAGCAAAATTAGGCGGCGGAGAAAAGCGAATAGAAGCACAGCATGCTAAAAACAAGCTGACCGCTAGAGAACGAATACACTTTTTGATGGACGAAGGCACATTCGAAGAAATTGGTGTGATGGTAACCCATAGAAGTACCAATTTTGGTTTAGAAAAAAACAAGCCTTTAGGAGATGGAGTTGTAACAGGTTATGGAGAAATAAACGGAAGGTTAACGTATGTTTTTGCGCAAGACTTTACTGTTATGGGTGGTTCTTTAGCCGAAGCCCATGCAGAAAAAATTGTGAAAGTAATGGACATGGCCATGAAAAATGGTGCGCCATTGTTAGGTTTGAATGATTCTGGAGGAGCACGAATTCAAGAAGGTGTGGTTTCTTTAGGCGGATATGCTGATATTTTTTATAGAAACACATTGGCGAGTGGAGTAATTCCACAACTTTCAGCAATTATGGGACCGTGCGCGGGAGGGGCAGTATACTCACCTGCTTTAACTGACTTTATTAGCATGGTAGAAAATACTTCTTACATGTTTGTTACCGGGCCAAACGTGGTTAAAACGGTAACCCACGAAGAAGTAACTTCTGAAGAATTAGGTGGAGCTTCAACGCACTCTACTAAATCAGGGGTAACTCATTTTACCTATGCAAACGAGATTGAATGCATTAACGGGTTAAAAAAGTTGTTAAGCTACATTCCTCAAAACTGCGAAGAGTCTGCTCCAAGCTTACCTTACACTTCCGGAGACGAGAAAAGAGAAAAACTAAACGGCGTTATTCCACAAAATCCAAATCAGCCATATGATATTCGCGAAGCGATTTCTGGAACTGTAGATGGAGATTCTTTTCACGAAGTGCATAAAGATTACGCAGAGAATATTGTTGTTGGATTTGCTCGTTTAGCAGGGAAGTCTATTGGTATTGTTGCAAACCAACCTGCATTTTTAGCAGGAGTGTTGGACAATAACTCCTCTAAAAAAGGTGCGCGCTTTGTCCGTTTTTGTGATGCATTTAACATACCACTTTTAGTATTTGAAGATGTGCCAGGATTCTTACCTGGAACGGACCAAGAGTGGAATGCCATTATTACGAACGGAGCGAAACTATTGTATGCGTTTAGTGAAGCAACGGTTCCGAGAATTACGGTAATTACAAGAAAAGCGTATGGAGGTGCTTATGACGTTATGAACTCGAAGCACATCGGTGCGGACATGAATTTTGCATGGCCAAGTGCTGAAATTGCAGTAATGGGAGCAAAAGGCGCAGCAGAAATTATTTTTAAGAAAGAAATAAAAGAAGCCGCTGACTCAGAGGCAAAATTGAAAGAAAAAGAGGCTGAGTACGCAGAAATGTTTGCCAATCCATACAATGCAGCAGCAAGAGGTTACGTGGATGAGGTAATTCGCCCAGACCAAACAAGAGAGAAGCTAATTAAAGCTTTTAAAATGTTGGAGAATAAGGTAGATGTGTTGCCTAAGAAAAAGCATGGCAACATACCAATGTAGCAAGTAAAGTAGCAGGGTTTAATGAGCAAAACGCATTAAACCCAGTTTTTCTTAGAGGAAGTTAAAGGATTTTCTGTAGGTTCTTTTCCATAGTAGTAAAGAGCGCATTCCAAGTATATTTCTTAGCAGCTAGCACTCTAGTTTTGTCTCGAAAGTTATTCCAAAGAGCCTCGTTTTCAAATAAGGTTAAGCAACCAGCTACAAAATCTTGTGGGCTATCTGCAATTACACAATTTGAGCCATTTACTAGGTCTAACCCCTCTGCTCCAACTGAGGTCGTTACGGTTGGGGTACCGCGGTACAACCCTTCTAAAACTTTCACTTTCATACCACTTCCAAAACGAAGAGGAGCAATATATACACGGGTTTTTTGTAAATAAGTGTCTAAATCCTGCACGAAACCGGTAAATACAATGTTCGGGTCGTTGTTTGCCGATTTTAGAATGCGTTCATTGGGCTTGCTCCCTAAAATATAAAGTTTTACATCTGGGTGGACTTGTTCTATACTCGACCAGCACTGATCAATAAACCAGCATATTCCGTCAATGTTAGGCTCCCAACTTAAAGTTCCTATAAAGGTGAGCGATTTCTCGGTGCTACTAAACTTCAAGTCTGGTAAAGTTAGTAAGCTGTCATTTCCTAAATGATAGGTAAGGGCATGCTTCGAGGTGTTCAGTCCATGTTTTTTATACAGCTCAATATCAGAAGGAGTAGAATAGATTAAGTCAGACTTTTCAAAAATAGCCGCTTCATAACTCTTCACTCTTGTCGCTTCAACCTTAAGAATCAGCTTTTTTATAGGGTTTGTTGTCAGCTCACTCATCCGCTGCCATAACATAAACTCTGCATTGTGAGTATGCATGACAATTTTCCCTTTAAAATTAGGCGACACATATTGAAACACTTCGTAGTGATCAACAAGAATGACATCTGCTTTTTTAGCGAGCGAATTAATTTTTGATTGAAAGTTCTTGGAATAATTCCTAAAAACATTTAGGCAGGGTGATACAAAGTAGCTCTTAAGGAGGTTAAAAGCGGTTCTTTGAATTTCAATTTCTTCTTGCTCAAAGTGCTCTAATTTCAGGGCTTTACAAAAATCTACAACATGCTTTTTATCGTCATCTTTTAGCAGGCTTGCAATGGAAAGCACATGGTTTTGAGAGAGAAACTTGACGTAATTCCAAGACTTAATTGTTCCTCCACTTTTAGGAGGATATGGTAGCTGGGTGGTAATAAAAAGGACAGAGGCGCGCTTCAAGATCTTTTGCTTTAGGTCGCGAAGATAAAAAATCAAAGCTTGTTTCCTTTTAATTTTCTGTATTGAATTTTGTGCGGACTTCATTAGCTTCAGGGAACGTAGTAGAAAACCAGCTTAATGCTTCAATTTTGGTAATAGGATAAACAGAGCTAGACCTTACTAATTACAAGAGGGCTATGTTAATTTCGATGTTAAATGCTAGAATTGAATTATTTAGTACTTATTAGAGTAGAAAAAAAGATGCTTAATTCTTTTTATTTAAGCAGATTTAACGTTTTGAAATGCTATTAATAGCATTTGAGCGCTATTTTTACTTGATACGATAACTTAAAAATAAAGGATATGAAAAAGATACTTTTTTCTGCAGCAGCAGTATTCACAATGGTTTTATTGGCATTTACGCCAAAGGGCGGTGAAAACTATACCACCTTGGCGATTGGCGATAAAGCTCCGTTACAAACCAAAACAATGCAAAACATTGATGGGAAACAACTCAATTTGGAAGGATTAAAAAAAGACAATGGGATAGTAGTGATTTTTACTTGTAATACATGTCCATTTGTTCTTCAATGGGAAGATCGTTATCCTGAAATTGCAGACTTGGCATCTAAGAATGGCATAGGAGTAGCTCTGGTAAACTCTAATGAAGCTAAAAGAAAAGGAGAGGACTCTATGGAAGAAATGATAAAACACGCGACAGAGATGGGTTATGGTGATTTAGCTTATTTGGTTGACGAACAATCCGCTTTGGCGAATGCGTTTGGTGCGAAAACAACACCTCATGTTTTTCTATTTGACAAAGATGGGAAACTTGTATATGAAGGAGCAATAGATGATAATTCAAAAGACGCAAAAGCAGTAAACTCTACTTATTTAAAAGATGCGTTAAATAATCTGCAAGCGGAAAAAAAAATAAGCCCTAATAACACAAAATCCATTGGCTGCAGCATTAAGAGAGTGAAGGTATAAGAATAAGTTTGCTTTCATTACAGAGCCCATTTGCATGTACTTCACTTTGCCAAACCAAGAAGTAAACGTGCGAGTGGGCTTTATAGATTTATTTCAATTTCGATTATGAAACTGAGGTTCAAAATGTTATAAAGGCAATAAAGTCCTCTCCTAAACGGTTAGCTGAGATAAAGGAAAAAGCAATAAGAAGAAACGAAGCGCTAGAAAAAACACTGCGAGACGATGCTATTTGGATTGTCAATAGAAAGTTGGGTCGTTAATAATTCTTACCTCAACTTACCAACCAATTTGAAATAGTCTTTTAAACTCGTCTTTAAAGACGACCTTTCTTCTTGTGAAAATTCTTTTTTAGATCCTGCATTAACCAAACGTATGTCAGCGTCTCGGTCTAACTGTTCAAACAATTCTGCGCCAAAAATAAAGTGAGCTCTATTGTTTTCTCCATTTAACTTAATGGTTCCAAACTCGTCGTCATATTCCCACTCAACCTGTAAACCGGGGTGCTGCGTTTCTGCAATGAGGTAACACTCGTTTAGCAACCAATTATGAACTAACAAAAATTGCAGATTTATTTTGATGCTATCTTTTTCGCGACTCTTGATTCTATACAAAAGAAAGTTAGCGTCGTTTATTTCTTCCTTATCATAAAAATAGGAGCGGATGTTTTTAAAATAGAGTTCACTCGAATTGGTAGTAGTAAACTCTATTTCCTTCAGGTTAATTTTTTTCCCTTGCGGTCCAAAAAGTGCAAACAACACTATAAAAATAAAGACAGCTCCTAAGAAATATAAAAAAATACGTCCCAACTCACTTTTCATTTATTTATAACAAAATAGGGTCTCAATTGTTACAATCAATTGATGTAAATTTGTAAACATGAATATTCTATTACACATCTTCATTACAATAGTTACTTTTTTTGTAATGGAATTTATGGCTTGGTTTTCACACAAGTACATTATGCACGGTTTTTTGTGGGCGCTTCATAAAGACCACCACCAGCCGAAGAAGGGCTGGTTTGAAAGAAATGATACGTTCTTTATTTTTTACGCAGCAGTTAGTACAGGCCTTGTTATTGCTTGGGGAGAAGGAGTTTTTGAATATGGAATATCTATGGGACTTGGAATTCTCTTTTACGGAATGGCGTATTTCGCGGTTCATGATATATTCATTCACCAACGGTTAAATTGGCTAAAAAAGACAGACAACGCTTATTTTCGAGCTATTCGCAAAGCGCACAAAGTTCACCACAAGCATTTGGGAAAAGAAGAAGGAGAGTGCTTTGGAATGCTGGTAGTACCAACGAAGTATTATAAGGAAGCGGTCGGAACTAAACGGTAATGGTTCCTTCCTCTATGTCACCAAAAACCATAGAAGCTTGAATTTCGTGGCGTTTAGCAGAGTAAAGACAAAGTAAAGAATCAAAGTGGTGCCAAGTTACAACCTCTTCATTGTCAAACATAAACCCACTAACTTCTTTAAGCTCTTCGCACAACGCAGCTATTTGATGTCTGTCTTTTTTATAGTTTTTATCTTTCAGTTTTAAAACTTCTGCTAATTTAGATGGGTACGTTTCTACTACTTTTACACCAAGTTTACCTAACTCAACGGACAATTTTATTGCTCTAGCTGTTAATCCACCTAAGAACATGGGAGACATGGCGCCTGTAGCTTTATCAGCCTCTCTGTAAAAATAATTTCCTTCGGACCCGCTTTCAGTGTAAACTTTTGGTAGTGATAGTGGCGCGTCTAAATACGCTAACCAAACATCTTCGTTCGAAGCAATAAAATCTTTTATGAATTGGTCTGCATCTTGGTTTTTTGCCGTAGCAAAAAAATCAACTTTATTGTGATCATACATTCGGGCAATTACGGTAGTTCCCGCCATTTTTGCACCATAATCTATTCCAATTATCATAGTTCTCTTAGTTGGTCTCTTGAAACACTGTTGAATAAAAAAATGTTCAACCAAATAAAACTTTATTCTTTTACAATAGGTTTATTTATCATGAAGAAAACATTGCGCTTAGTGTTAGGAGATCAGTTAAACATTAAACACAGCTGGTATTCTGAAAAGAAAGAAAACATTACCTACGTTCTAATGGAGTTGAGGTCTGAAACAGATTACGTGCAGCATCACATTCAAAAGGTAGTTTCTTTTTTTGTTGGTATGAGGTCTTTTGCGAAAGAGTTAGAGGAATTAGGGCACCAAGTAATTTACCTCGAATTAGATGACTCAAAAAACGAACAAAGTTTTACAAAAAATCTAAAAAGAACCGTCTCGAATAACAAGTTTGATCAGCTGGAATACCAGCAGCCAGATGAATATCGTTTGGATCAAGAATTAACGAGCTTGCACAAAGAGTTGTCTGTTGAGGTAAACGCTGTTAGTTCGGAGCACTTTTATACGGAAAGGCTGGAAATGAAAGAGCTGTTCGATAAAAGGAAAAGTAAAGGCTGGCTTATGGAAAGCTTTTATCGAGAAATGCGAAAAAAGCACGAACTACTTATCGACTCTAATGAGAAGCCTTTGGGAGGGAAATGGAATTATGACCAATCCAATCGAAAAAAACTACCCAAGAATCACAAGCCAACGGCACCGAAGTTATTTCAACGAGATGTTTCTGATATAATGAAAATGCTGGAAGAGCAAAACGTAAAAACAATCGGGAGTATCGATTCTAAAAACTTCCTTTGGCCGGTAACCCGAAATGAAGGGGAAGAAATGTTGGAGTTTTTCGTTGAAGAATGCCTTCCGCTGTTTGGAGACTTTCAAGATGCTATGTCGGTTGGTGAATGGAGTCTATATCACTCTAGACTTTCATTTTTAATGAACTCTAAAATTCTTTCACCAAAAGAGGTCGTTGATCGAGTAATTCAACATTGGGAAAACAATCAAGATACAATTGATATTTCTCAAGTGGAAGGCTTTGTAAGGCAGATAATAGGTTGGCGGGAATACATGCGAGGAATTTATTGGGCAAAAATGCCGGAATATGAAAATGAAAACCAACTGAACCACACGAATAGTCTCCCCGAGTTCTATTGGAATGGGAAAACAAAAATGAACTGCATGCGACAGTCCATTCAACAATCGTTAGACTATTCTTATGCACACCATATTCAGCGGTTAATGGTTACCGGAAATTTTGCATTGCTTGCAGGAGTTGAACCACAACAAGTTGATGATTGGTACTTGGGAATTTACGTAGATGCTATTCAGTGGGTAGAGCTCCCAAACACACGTGGCATGAGCCAGTGGGCAGATGGTGGTTTGGTTGCAACCAAGCCTTATGTTTCATCGGCCAACTACATTGATAAAATGAGTGACTATTGCGGCAGCTGTTATTACTCTAAGAAGGATAAGGTGGGAGAAAAAGCCTGCCCATTTAACTCCCTTTATTGGAACTTTATTGATCGACATTTAGATAAGTGGGAAAGCAATCACCGAATGGGTATGATGGTCGCCAATTGGAAAAAACAAGATCCAGAACAAAAGGTGAAATTGTTAGAAAGAGCTCAGTATATTTTAGAGAATATGAATTCAATTTAAATTTTAACGTGTTGATTGTATAGAGCTTCTGTTTTTGGGTGTAGGTTTGCAAAAAAAGTTATGCGAAACAGAATTACATTATTTACATTATTATTTACTGCGAGTGTCTTTTCATTTGCACAAACAAGTCTATCTCCGGGGGACTTGGCTTTTACAAGTTACACTTCAGACAATCCTGATGAATTTTCTTTTATTCTCTTGGAGGACGTTGATTCTGCAACGATAATAAGTTTTACGGATCACGGATGGCTGTCCACTGGCGCTTTTAGAGCCAACGAAAATGTGATTGTTTGGTCATCCGATACAGCTATTTCAACGGGTACGATTGTAACCATAAATTCAACGGCTCCAAGTATCGGTTCTACAACTGGAGCAATGCCTGCTTTTTAAAGTTCTGGTGATCAAGTTTTTGCTTTTCAAGAAACTGTTGCTAGTCCTGCTCTAATTGCAGGGTTAAATATGGACGGGGCTTGGGCAACTAACGCGACTAGCTCAAATAATTCGGCTTTACCAACTGCTCTTATTGAGCTTTCACCAAGAAGGATAGTATGGGGTGAAAGTATTCCAAAGTTTATTATCGTTAACGAAGAAGGAGTAGTGGAAGCATTAAAATTTGGTCAACCAGGCATGCTTCCGTTTAGAAAAGCCGTAAAAAAGGCACTAAAGCATTAGTCGACTTTCTTAAATATTTCGTTCAACCTGAAATATGCTCCTACGTGTATTCCAAAGCCACGGACCGTAAAATAGTCGTCATTACTGTTGGTAAAAGCATACTGTATTTGACTCATGAAACCAAACTTTTGCCCTTTGTAATTATATTGAAGCCCTGCCTGTCCAACCGTTTGGGTTTTGTCAGAAAAGTCAATGGAGGATGTAAAGTCTTCATTGGCAAAAAAGTCGGAGTATCTAAAATTACTATACTCAATAGCATTTACTCGAACAACCAACCCAACATGGTTCTGTTTGTCTAAGTTGGCGAAAGCGGCTCCTTGAACAAAGAAAGAGGAGAAGTCTGCCCCGATTGCAAAGTCTTCGGAGAACAAAAGAAAGTTGTCGTCTAAAGTGCCAGTTTCACCCATAGCATAACCACCGAAAAAACTTATGTTGTACCCTTCATTTTTAGCGTTAAAATACCCTAAAGCTAACTCGTAATTATAGTTTTTTGCTGTAAATTTCTGAGTGGTGTCAAAGGTTGTAACCTCATAAGTAAGATTTGCGTTCGTTGTAAATCTAGAACTAACAGCTAAATAATCTGTAATGGCGTAGGAGGCTGTTACGTCAGTTCCATTTCCTGTGCTAACCCCAAGGTTTATTTCCCCTTTTTCTTCTAAAACAGGGGCGTTCATCATGGCCGGTTTGTAAAAGTTACAAGAACTTAAGGTTACAATTACGGAAAATAGTAAAACTAAATTTTTCATACAGTTATTTTAATGGCGAAGCTACGGTTATTACTTCTTTAAGAACCTCTTTGTTTCCATCAAGGTTGAAGGCTTCAAACAGCACAACATATATTCCAACCCTTGCTTTATTATTGTCGTCAGTTATACCATCCCAAAAAAAGCTTCCGTCGCTGCCCAATAATTCATTGTTGACTAGTTTCCTGATCAGTCTTCCATTTCGATCTAAGATGGAAACGTTAGCGACAAAACCTGGAGCATTAAATTGGTAATTAATTGAAAGAATATCTTGAAACCCGTCATTGTCTGGAGAAATTATATTTGGTTCTGTGGAAACGGTTCCGCTAGATTTTGGATGAGTAAAGTCTTGTGAGTTTTTATACCCAGGAGTTGCAAAATCTACACTTTCTGAAGCTGAGTGCCAATTGCTTTCGTCTAGGCTTTCTCCTTCGCTGCTTATTCTTTCTAACGAGACTCCGTCATCGTCAACAGGTAATGCAAAGTGATAATCATCTTTGTATTCCATTTCATCAATTAACTCTTGGTTTGTGTTGAACAGATAAACCCTGCCTTCACTATCATTGTAAGTTGGCAAGTCCGTTATTTCAAGAATACTGTTGGCAACACTAAGTGGGTATTGTTGAATAATGTCAAGTTTGTTTTCGGTTAGTACAACATATTCTTGTGGGAAGAGAAGAAAAGGATTGTCCGTAATCACTTTTAAATTAGCAATAGTGTCATTGTCAAAATTGGCAATTAGCCAGTTTTGAAGTGTAATAGCCTTATCAGACCGATTGAAAAGTTCAACAAAGTCAACACTGCCAGATCTAGCATTAAATAGAATCTCATTTATTACAAGATCGTTCTTATCGGCCAAACTCGGCAGTGCTATAGTAGTTGAATTAGCAGGAATGACATTTCCGGCACAGTCGCTGATGTTAGAGACACTAAAGGAATAAAAAACACTTGAATCTAACTTTGTCTGTAGTTTTAGCGTTGGGATTTCGTTATCAGGAGCATTGAGCAAAATCGTATCGACCACAACCAAAGGAGAAAAAGCATAGGATCCGTTTTGGATTGAGGCACTATCCATGGCCTCACTGAACCGCAAAGATATAGTGCTGTCGTTTAGAGTAAGCACTTCTGTTAGTATTGGTGAGATAAGGTCGGGCAATGTATCGAATTGATTGTTTTGAGCTCCAGGTGTACCACCAATTGTTGCATTAGAAGCAATGAAATTATTGGCTCCGACACAATCAGTAAATGGGTTAATTCGCTCTAAGGTATAACCACCGTCATCTTTATTTTCATTTTGATACCAATTGTCCGTATAATTCACAAAGTCAATTGTTCTTCCATTATTGTCTTTCAGCGTGATGTTATCGCCGGTATTGTTTAAGGTTGGAAAGCTGATTAAATTTTGGGTAGCGCCAAAATTCGAATAGTCAAGTGCCGCAGTTGGAGGGCAAATAATTAAATATTCACCAGGACGAAGAATATGGTTGTCCAATGTTGCATTACTTGTGCCATCAGTAAGAATCCACCCGTCAAGGTCGAAAATTTTGTTAGAAGCATTGAAAAGTTCAATAAACTCGCTCTCTGGTATACCGTTGCTAGGAGTAAAGTCCGGATAAAGCTCATTAATTACAACATCACGCTTCCCTGCAGAAGTCGGAATAAAATAAAAAAAACTTGAAGAAGAAGGAATCATTGAATTCCCTGCAACATCTTCAATATTTTGAATAGTTAAATTGTAGGTATTCCCGTTTATAAAAGAACTTGCAAAATTTAGCTCTATAGTACTGCTATCTTGAGCTGTAAAGTTTACTGAAGTTGGGTTCCCAACTGATTGGTTTAGAGTGTAGTTGTTAAGGTTTAGCGCGCTGGAAGAATCTAACTTTTCATTGAAACCCACCTCTAATTGTTGAGGAGTTAAAACAGTAACTTGATTGACAACGGGAGGTATCGTATCTTGAAATGCAACTCCACTAACGATAAAGTCATCAAAGAAAAATTTATCTGACCTAGTTGACGTATAATCGCAAAACACGCCAAAGTAAGAACTAGTATTGTGCTTGCTTTCTGTTGAAGAGCCTTGTAATTGATAGGAGCTACCAGTCCCTGTTTGGTCCAAAAACAAACTCCAAAGGTTGGCGGTAGTTTTTGTTACCCTAATTTTAACAGCAGGTGCTGTTGCTACTGTGCCATCTGGTCCGTCGATCAATAAAGAATCAACTGTGCCATCTTGGCGATAAAGTCGCACATTGTCAACAGTTCCTGATTGTCCACCAATCTGAACATAATAACCGTTCAGTGCAGCAGTTAAATTTTGGTTGTCTGATATAAGATAAACCTTGGCAAAGTTGGAAGTAGAAGGGTTAAAGTTTAACCGAATGTAAAACTCCTAAAAAGCATCGTTTACCGCTAGTGAAGGGGTTGATAAGTAGGTTTCGTTACTACTAACCGCAGTCGAATTATTTAGTTGAAGTTCTTTTGCAGCGTTAACCTCAAACTTACTCACTTCTCCACTCCAAACAGGGTTTAAAGTGAAATTGCTATCATTAAAATTGTCAGAGAAACCGATTAGAGCGCTTAATTTGGTTGCAAAAGCAAGGAATAAAAAGAGAATGAATAGTGAAGTCTGTTTCTTCATATATCAAAAATAAGCCTCGTAAAGTTAGTAATTTTGGCTGCTGTTGAAGTGAACAAATCGTTAAGAAAGAAGAGATGAAAGTTGCAGTAGTAGGTGCCACCGGTTTAGTAGGAACAGTAATGTTGCGTTTGTTGGAAGAGAGAAACTTTCCTGTAACGCAATTATTACCGGTTGCTTCGGAGAAATCTGTTGGAAAGAAAATTACTTTTAGAGGTAAAGAGGTTGAGGTGGTTAGTATGCAGTACGCGATTGATGAAAAACCAGTTTTTGCGCTTTTTTCTGCAGGTGGAGAAACTTCTTTGGCTTTTGCCGAGCAGTTTGCTGCCAGCGGCACCGTAGTTATTGATAACTCTTCAGCTTGGAGAATGGACCCTTCTAAGAAGTTAATTGTGCCGGAGGTAAATGGGCAAGAACTTATAAAAGAGGATAAAATTATTGCCAATCCGAATTGCTCCACCATTCAGTTAATGATGGCAATGGCGCCACTTCATCAAAAATACGGAATTGAACGAATGGTGATCTCTACCTACCAATCTATAACAGGCACCGGGGTGAAGGCGGTACAACAGTTAGAGAATGAGCAAAAGGGAATAGAAGGGGAAATGGCCTACTCCTATCAAATTCACCAAAATGCAATTCCACAATGTGATGTGTTCCTAGAAAACGATTACACGAAAGAAGAAATGAAACTGGTTCTCGAGAGCCGAAAAATTTTAAGTGCACCCAATTTAAAAGTAACTGCCACAGCGGTAAGAATTCCTGTTATTGGGGGTCATTCAGAATCAGTAAACGTTACTTTCAAGAATGATTTTAAAGTCGAAGACATTAAATCTATTTTGAACAATACACAAGGTGTTGTAGTTCATGACAATCCGGCTAAAAACGAATATCCAATGCCTTTTTATAAAAAGGAGCAAGACGAAGTTTTTGTGGGAAGAATTAGAAGAGATGAAAGTGCTGAAAATAGCCTTAATCTTTGGATCGTTTCGGATAATTTGCGCAAAGGCGCTGCAACAAATGCAATTCAAATTGCAGAATATTTAGTTGCTTCGGGGAAGGTTTAACCCCAACAATTTCTTTTTCAGAATTATATCTTATCTTGTAAAGACCAGGCAGCGTTTTTAGATTACGCAGCGTCTTGTATCTGAGGAGTAGGTACGTAAAAGATTTATCGCAACGATATGACCGAAGAAAAAATCATACAGGGATGTATTGATGAGCAAAAAGCTGCTCAGCAATATTTGTATGAGACCTACTCGCCAAAAATGTACTTTGTCTGTTTGCGTTATGCAAGACACGCCTCTGAAGCGCAAGACATGTTGCAAGACGGCTTCATAAAAGTTTTTGATAACATAGGGTCTTTCAAGTTTAACGGCTCATTTGAGGGTTGGATTAGAAGAATAATTGTCAACACCGCTTTAAACTATTGTCGGAAGTCAAGCTTTAAGCACGAAAAATTAGGAATTGAAGATTACCAAGATAAAATTGTTCAATCAAAAGCAGTTAGCAATTTAGGTGAGAAAGAACTTTTGGCATTAATACAAAAATTACCTGACGGATATAGGGTGGTTTTTAATCTTTATGTGATAGAAGGATTTAGCCATAGAGAGATAGGAGAAATGCTCGACATTACAGAAAGTACTTCTCGATCTCAGCTAGCGAAGTCAAGAAAATGGATGCAAAACGAATTAGAAAAATTAAAAATAACTAGTCATGTCTGATCAAAATAACAATTTTGACCAAGTCTTCCGAGATAGACTGAGTGACCAAATGGCAACTCCTCCCCCTGCCGTATGGGAAAACATTCAGGCTAAGCGAAATTTTGGTCATGTGGTGGCCAACCGAATTTCGAACAACTGGGGGATTTTTGGAACGTTACTGATGTTGCTTTTGGCGGGCGGTAGTTCTATCGTGCTTTTTGGAGAGGAGGAGACAAGCCAATACACATACCGGGCAAACGAGATTAGCAAACTAATTATAAGCGAGGAATTCGAAACGAGTCAAATAGATGAGATTAATAATTCAACAACAAATAAAATCACAGCTCAATTTAATTTATCTCGGGCTCAAAAGAATTCTACATTTAAAGCTTCTAGGTCACTTGAAAGCCAATATGATTATCGTAATCTATACCCTTCAGTAGACGAACTTGCTTCGCTAGAGCAAGCAGGGTTTACCAGACCAGACCTGCCCGACTCTAGGCTTTCTGTTTACATTGAAAATTTGGATGGTTGGGAAAGTGCAAGGGCAAAAGCATTTACAAGGTATTATGAAATGGAATTGATGCAGAAAAAGTTCGTTAATACAGATTTGGATAGCGTAGATCCTAAAAAAGTGGAAATTGATTATGACTACGTATTACCTAGAGTTGAACGAAAAACGTTTTGGGAAAGAAGTTCGGTTTTGTTTGCTGTAACACCACATTCTATTCACAAAACAATGCGAGCAAAGTATGATTTGTCTTCGTCTTATTTAAGAGACCGGGAGAAAGCGGAAAATACTCGAATTGCGTTTACGGTAAGTGGGTTGTTGCAATATGAATTAACGAAAAATAGGTTCATTGAAACAGGAATTAATTATACTCAGATCTACGAGGAAATGCATTTCGAAGACAAGAAACGTTTCAGCAATCAATATAATTTTGTTGAAGTACCACTACTATTAGGTTATCAAAATCGAAATTCAAGATGGGGATGGCATGTAAAAGGCGGACTTGGGTTGCAAATCATGAACTCTTACAAGGGTTATATTTTAAAACGTGTAGATGTTTTTGGAGGAGTAGAACCGCAACCTCTGATTAGAATGAAGCAGGGTGCGGTAAAAGGGTATGTGAACCAAAACCATAGCTTATCAAATAGGCAGTCTGTAAATGAGGTGGCAAACTTGGAAGATGAAGGAGAGAACCCTTTTAAAACTGCCGGAGTTGTGAATGTTCACTTAGCTGCAGGGGTTACTTATTTTTATAGTGAGAAAACATCCTTCTTAATTACACCGAGTTTCAGAAGAAGTGTGAACTCAATTACGAAAGAGGAAGCACGATTCACGGAGAAACTGCAATACGTTGGAGTCAGTTTTGGAACTAGATTTAAGTTCTAAGGATAGAGATACTATTAAACAGAAAAGAGTCGTTAACCCAATGGGTTGCGGCTCTTTTTTATTTTATAAAGAATAAGATTTCCTTTTTGAGGATAAAAAGCGTTTTAATCTTGTTTGTCTTCAACCTCTTCTACTACCTCTTCCTCTTCTGACTCCTCCTCCTTAAAGAAGTCTCTATGAAATAACAGCACAGAAGCAACTCCACAAGTAATGGCTGTATCGGCAATATTAAATACAGGCCTAAAGAAAATAAAATGCTCTCCTGACCATATTGGAAACCATTCAGGGAAAAACCCCTCCATTAAAGGAAAGTAAAGCATGTCTACAACTCTGCCATATAGAGGTGCAGCGTAACCTCCTTCAGCGGGGAATAAGGTAGCAACTTGATAATAACTGTCGTTAAAGATGACTCCGTAAAAAACACTGTCAATGATATTCCCTAGTGCTCCGGCAAAAATTAGTGCTCCACTAGCCATTAAACCTGCTGAAACTCCTTTTTTAGGCAGACTGAATAAGTACCAACCTATTCCTGAAACGGCAACAATTCTGAAAAGACTTAAGAATAGCTTTCCCCATTCACCTGCGAATTCCATTCCAAAAGCCATTCCATTATTCTCTGTAAAGTGAATAATGAACCAATCTCCTAATACTGGAATTTCTTCTGAAATCTCCATGTTTAACTTCACCCAAAACTTACTCGCTTGGTCAATAAACAAAACTGCCACTATAATTAGTAGCGGCAGTCCATAAGAAGAAAACTTACTCTTCATATTTAATTCTGTGTTATCCTTGAGCGTTTTTTGCTTCAATTGAAAGTGTAGCGTGTGGCACTGCTCTCAAACGTTCTTTTGGAATTAATTTTCCTGTTTCTCTACAAACGCCGTAGGTTTTATTTGCAATTCTCGTCAAAGCGTTTTCTAAATGAGTAATAAACTTCTCTTGACGAATAGCTAAGTTGCTCATCTCTTCCCTAGAAAGTGTTTCAGAACCGTCTTCCATCATTTTAAATGACGGAGAAGTATCTTCCGTTCCGTGATCATCTTTATGTGACAATGAACCTCTCAATCCTTCTAAATCTATTTTTGCTTCACTTAACTTTCCTTCAATTAATTCCTTGAATTCTTGTAACTCTTTGTCACTGTATTTTTCTTTTTCCATTTTCTTTTCTTTAATGCCCCTCTTTATTCAGCCGGACTTTTATACCTTTTTTAAACCAACGTAGGCTTTTGTTTCGTTATCTATTTCTAATAAAAACTTCTCTCCATCAATTTTATCTACAAACGATAAATTCTCGGCCAATGTTTCAGAACAAATATAATTTTTATTGTTTTGGATTGCACTGTTTAGCACATTACTAGTTTCTAAAGATATGTTAATCTTATCTGTTACCTCAAACCCAGCTTCTTTTCTAAAGTTTTGTACACGGTTAACTACTTCTCTAGCAATACCCTCCTCGATTAACTCTTCCGATAAAGTAACGTCTAACGCAACAGTATATTTTCCTTCGGTAGCAACTAACCAACCTGGAATATCCTCTGAAGAAATCTCAACATCGGCCGTGGTTAACTCAATTGTTTTGTCACTTAATTGAAGTTCAATTTTATCGTTTTTCTCTAGGTCACTGATTTGATCTTGAGATAACTGACTAATAGCTCCGGCAACTTGTTTCATGTCTTTCCCAAACTTAGGCCCTAGTTTTTTAAAGTCTGCTTTCACCTTTTTCACTAATATTCCTGCGGTTTCTTCCAAGTATTCTAATTCCTTCACATTTACTTCAGATAGAATTAAAGCTTCAACGTCTTGCAATTGTCGTTTGAAAGTTGGGTCTAAAATAGGCACCATCATTTTTTGCAGCGGTTGGCGAACTTTTAAACTTTCTTTTTTTCTTAGTGCTAAAACCATGGAAGAAAGCTTTTGAGCAATTTCCATGCGTTGCTCTAAATCTTCGTCGATGTACTTTTCTTTCAACTTTCCAAAATCTGAAAGATGAATAGAGTTAACTGTTTCTTTTCCGCTTACGTCATTTAAGTCCTTAAACAATTGGTCCATAAAGAATGGAGCAATTGGGGCAGACAATTTAGCGATGGTAATCAAACAGGTATAAAGTGTCTGGTAGGCTGAAATTTTATCTTCGGTGTAATCACCTTTCCAGAATCTTCGTCTGCATAAACGCACGTACCAGTTGCTTAAATGGTCGGTTGTGAACTCTTGAATTAAACGACCTGCTTTTGTCGGTTCATAATCTTCAAATGCAGCATCAACCTCTTTTACAAGAGAGTTAAGTTTAGATAGCACCCAACGGTCAATTTCTGGTTTCTTTTCATAGGGCACATGTGCCTCTTCAAAGGTGAAATTATCAATGTTTGCATAAAGCGCAAAGAAGTTATACGTGTTGTATAAGGTTCCGAAAAACTTGCGCTGTACCTCAGTAATCCCATCTAAATCAAATTTGAGGTTATCCCAAGGCTGAGCGTTGGTAATCATGTACCATCTTGTGGCATCTGGTCCGTATTTTTTTAGTGTCTCAAAAGGGTCAGCGGCATTTCCAAGTCGCTTACTCATCTTTTGCCCATTTTTATCTAACACCAAGCCGTTTGAAACCACGTTTTTGTAAGCTATGGTGTCAAAACATAAAGTTGCTATTGCATGAAGCGTAAAAAACCAACCTCTTGTTTGATCTACACCTTCGGCAATAAAATCAGCCGGATAAAATTTATTTTGATCTATTAGCTCCTTGTTTTCAAAAGGGTAGTGCCATTGTGCATAGGGCATGGATCCTGAGTCAAACCAAACATCAATCAAGTCAGTTTCTCTTTTCATCGCTTTCCCAGAGGGAGAAACTAACACAATATCATCAACAAAAGGGCGATGAAAATCGAAGGTTTCGTAGTTTTCCTTTGACATGTTTTGTGGCTCAAAATCTCCCAAAGGATTTTTATCCATCAAGCCGGTCTCAACTGCTTTTTCACATTCTGCTCGCAACTGCTCAGCAGAACCAATACAAATTTGCTCTTCTTTATCCTCGGTGGTCCAGATGGGAATGGGAATTCCCCAATACCTAGAACGGCTGAGGTTCCAGTCTTGCAGGTTTTCCAACCAGTTTCCAAACCGGCCAGTTCCAGTACTTTCTGGTTTCCAGTTAATTTTTTTGTTATTGGCAATTAACTGTTCTTTAACTGCAGTTGTTTTAATAAACCAAGAATCTAGTGGGAAGTATAAGATCGGTTTGTCGGTTCTCCAGCAATGTGGGTAACTGTGCTCGTATTTCTGCACGTCAAACGCTCTATTTTCTTCTTTTAACTTGATGGAAATTCTAACATCAATAGATTTGTAGTCAGCAGGTTTGTCTTCGTCTTTTAGGTATTGTTCTTTTACATATTCACCTGCAAAATCAGTAACTTCTGCTTTGAACTTTCCTTGATTGTCAACTAAGTGTAGCGCACCTATTCCATTAATTTGCGCAACGCGGTAATCATCAGCTCCATAACTTGGCGCTAAATGCACGATTCCTGTACCGTCAGAGGTCGTTACAAAATCTCCCAACAACACACGAAAAGCATCACCTTCTTCTGGTTGTGCGTATGGCAATAACTGTTCGTAACGAATTCTGTCTAAGTCGCTTCCTTTGAATTCAGCAACGATTTCAAATGGAATATTTTTTCCATCATTCTTGTAATCTGAAAGGGCTAAATCTTTTGATTTATCTGCAAACCACTTGCCCACCAATTCCTTTGCGAGAATGGCAGTTATTGGTTCGTGAGTGTACTTGTTAAAGGACTTAACTTTAACGTAGTCGATGTTTTTACCAACTCCCAAAGCCGTGTTCGAAGGCAAAGTCCACGGAGTGGTGGTCCAAGCTAAAAAGAATAAATCGCCGTGTAGGTCATTAAATAAAAAGTTTGACTTATCGTCTTTAATTACTTTAAACTGCGCTGTAGCTGAGGTATCTTTTACGTCTTTGTATGCTCCGGGCTGGTTTAATTCGTGTGAACTCAAACCAGTTCCAGCTGCAGGGGAATACGGCTGAATCGTATATCCTTTGTAGATTAAACCCTTGTCGTAGAGTTGTTTTAACAAGTGCCAAACCGACTCAATGTATTTGTTTTCGTAGGTTACATATGGGTTTTCCATATCTACCCAATAGCCCATTTTTTTTGTTAGATCATTCCAAACATCGGTGTAGCGCATTACCGCTTCCCGGCACGCTTTGTTATAATCCTCAACCGATATTTTTTTGCCAATGTCTTCCTTGGTAATTCCTAACTCTTTTTCAACACCTAATTCCACAGGCAAACCATGTGTATCCCAACCAGCTTTTCGCTTTACTTGAAAGCCCTTTTGAGTTTTATAGCGGCAAAAAATATCTTTAATGGCTCTTGCCATGACATGGTGAATTCCCGGAAGTCCATTTGCTGAAGGAGGGCCTTCATAAAAAACAAATGGCTTATTTCCTTCACGGCTTTCAATACTTTCTTGAAAAATATCGTTTTCTTCCCAGTATTTTAAAACCTGATCTGCAACAGCAGGAAGGTCTAATAGCTTGTATTCTTTGTATTTACCCATGATAGTGTTTACTTAAAATAAACGTTTGCGAAGGTAACAAAATGGGGGTGATTTACACAACTTATTGAAATGGAAAACAGAAGCCAACAAAAACACTTATAGTTAAATTTGTCTCCATGAAATTCAAAATACTCTCTGTAACAAATCTTATTGTAACATTACTTTTAATCTATTGGAATTACCTTTCTAATACTGGATTTATAGATGGCAAAACGATTGGCAGTGTAAGCGGAAAGTACGATAGTTTATTTACGCCCGCAGGTTATGCTTTTTCCATTTGGGAATTATCTTTTTAGGACTTATTGTTTTTGGAGTTTTCGCAGTGTACTTGGCTTTTACAAAACCGGATAAATACCATCATGTAGAAAAAGCAATTCCGTTAATGATTGGGCTTAACTTACTAAATGGCGCTTGGGTGTACTATTGGCTCACGGAAGACATTTTAATGTCTGTTATCATAATGTTTTTGATGTTTAGTTGGTTTCTAAGAATAATCATCCAATTAAAAATGGAACTGTGGGACGCTCCTTGCAAGGTCATAGCTTTGATTTGGTGGCCCATTGATCTTTACTTTGGATGGATTATGGTGGCATTTGTTGCCAACGTTTCATCGTATTTAAATTACACCGGCTTTTCTATGGGTTTGCAAGAGCGCACTTGGGTAATTATTATGATTGGAGTAGTGACGTTGATCAACTTTCTTTTAGTCCAAAAAAGAAACTTGCGTGAAGTTGGCTTAGTAGCCGTTTGGGCCTTGGTTGCAATTGCAGTTCGCCATTGGAATTCTGAAATAGCAATTGCCTATCCTGCAGCTGGCGCCGCTGCATTTTTACTCGTAACCATCCAACTGCATGCCATTAAAAATAAGGCAACCATGCCTTTTGTCAAGAAGAAGTGGAGCGAGGTGATTTAGTTAACAATTTGTACTTATTTCTTTCCGTTTTTAACCTTGGAATAACCTCGCCATAAAGATTAAATAAGTCTTTCGTAAAACAAAGCCCTCTTTAAATTAATCCCTTTCAAAATACTTTAGTTGCAGAAATAAAACTAAAAGTAATATGAAAAAAATTTACACATTAGCATTGGTATTCATGTCGTTAGGGGCTATAGCTCAAGCAACATTTTATACTGAATCCTTTGAGACTACCTCGGGATTCTCCTATCCGAACGGAAATGGAGTTGGAACAAACACACAAGACTTTTTTGATAGAACGGACTCAGCAGGAGCTCCACCACAAGAGGTTTTTAATTACACTGGATTTGATGGCAGCTTTTTTATAGCTGGGGAAGATATTGAAAGGTGACATAAAGCTCTTTTTTTAAGAAGTTTACCCGGCTTTGATTAACATTTGGGTTGAGTTTATATAAATTTTCTAGCAACCACAAACAAGCGCTGCAATGAATTTGCGGGAGGTAAAATTGAATTTTTGTTAAGCTTTCATCTCGGTAATCGATTAACTTCTCAATAACCTCCGGTTGATTTAAATAATCAAAACGGGCTTCTTTTCGAGCTTTCATGCTAATTCCGGGCATGTTTTCAAGCTCATAATAGTCGCACATTTCGTTTTGAGATAGTATTTCAAAAACAGTTTGGCAACCGTGACAGCAGAAGTTTTTCCCTTCTGAAACTATATTTTATTCAATGCACTCATCTCCAAAACGATAGCATTTATTTGTTAGTACAGAATTTGCTGTATTTATTTCCATTTTGAAAGGTCAAATTTCCTTTTTATTTCGAATACAAAGTATGATATTTGTCACAAGTATGAGTCAAAAACTACAAGCACCATCTTGCCAAACATGTGGTGCGAAGCAAAAATCTGTATTCTGTAGTTTAAACAGCGAACAACTAGTTCAATTAGACGAGCATAGAGGATGCGAGTTTTACAAGAAAGGAGAAGTAATTTTTAGAGAGGGAGGTTATTCAAGAGGTCTTTTTTGTAAACAAGGGTAAAGTTAAATTGAGTAAAATAGGTTCTTCAGGAAAGGAGCAGATTATTCGATTTTCAACGGAGGGAGATGTAATGGGATACAATTCGATGTTAAGCAAATACCCGTTAACCGCAACAGCAACCGTTTTAGAAGATGCGGCAGTTTGTTTCATACCCGCTGAACAGTTTTTCGAATTACTAAAAACAGAACCAAAATTTAGCATGAAGGTGCTCGAAACCTCTGCGATTAACTGGAATAAGGCAACTAAATTGATAACTATTTTAGCCCAAAAAACAGCAAAACAAAGGCTGTCGGAAATGTTATTGTGGTTAAAGGAAATATTTGGCTTAGATCAAGATGATTGTTTGGATATTAAACTGAGTAGGGAAGAGCTCGCCAATATGATTGGAAGCTCAACTGAAGCGTTAATAAGACTTTTAAGTGAGTTAAAGAAAGACAGACTAATCGGGCTTGAAGGGAAAAGACTCCGGCTATTAGATGTTCATGGACTAATTATGTTGGCTGATTTGATGGACTAATTTCAATTTAAAAAACTACTATTTTGCTGGTAGGGAAACTGACTTAAATGAAAAATCTAATTGCGATAGGCGAAAGTTAAATAGTGGCAATAACTTTAAGCTCAATTGCAATTGGAGTTGGTAGACTTTTAATTTCCAACGTAGTTCTGCAAGGTTGATTGTCTTTAAAAAATTCAGCGTATAACTTGTTATATGCCTTAAAATCATTTTTCATATTCGTTAAAAAGACAGTAACATCCACCACGTTTTCCCATTTTGCGCCTGAATCTTCCACAATTGTTTTCACGTTGTTAAATACAGAACGGCATTGCGTTTCTATGTCGTAAGAAACTATATTCCCATCTTCATCTAACTCTACCCCAGGAATCTTTTTAGTTCCTCGTTCTCTTGGCCCGACTCCTGAAAGGAATAGTAAATTGCCTACTTTTCTAGAGTGTGGGTATGCGCCAACTGGTTCAGGAGCTCTATTGGAATCAAATTTTTCGCTTGACATGTGTTTTTTTTTGTAAAAATAAGAAAGAGGATAAGTAATAAAGTGCGGGTAAAAGAGTTTATTTTAGTGTGGTAAATACGAAGCCACACATAAACTGCAGCTCTTTCACAAAACCCTTCTTTATGATTCGAAAGATTTTTTTAATTATAACAACCATTTCCACTACATTTAATTGTACCGGTCAAACAGCAGAAATGGTGTTAAACTATGAATTAAACGAATGGAAGCTTGATCTTGAGAACAGGAAAAGTCTGGCCATTTTTCTTGAGTCGTCAGAACCGGAATCCATCACGAAAATTGCAATTTCAGGACATACAGATGCTAAAGGAGACGATAATTATAACCAAGAGCTTTCTAAAAAAAGAGCTGAAACTGTTAAGCGTGAAGTTATAAAGATGGGTTACTCTGAAAGTTTGATAAAACTTGATTTTTTTGGAGAGAACAGATTAATTGAAAAAGTTGAAGGAAAAAATAAAACCAGCTAACGTACATTGTAAATGGGAAAACTGAAAACGGTAAATTTTCTATTCGAACTAAAAGCAGGTTACTGTACCTAACCCCAGATCGAGATCGGGACAGTTATATTGTTTTTAAAGTAGAATCCATTAACAATCATGAAATGATACTTCAGCCATTTGTAAACGGAAAACTTACTAGCAAGAGAATTTATATGTCGAAGTGCCGTTAACTTGAACAGTTTTAGATTAATTCCCTTTCAATTTCTCCACTTCATTTCGAAGCTTTAGCATCATGTTGCTTAATTCATCTACAGAAGTTGGGTTGGCTTGTTTTTCGGGGACATCGAAGGTCAAATAACCCTTTGCTTTCCAAATTTCAACAATGTCATTTACGTCAACGTCGTAAGGCTCGTAAACTTCATTGTCAGAATGTAGCTCCAAGTTTTGCTTAGTTTCAATCTGGTTTACAACTCTTTTATACACCACACCCTCGTTTTTAGAAACGATTACGTAACATTCTCCCGATTTAAGCCAATTCCAATTTTCAAGGTATTCCGTTAGCAAATAACTTCCCGAAGTAACTGGCAGCATACTGTCTCCCTTTATTTCAAATGCGCGGTAACTACCTTGGCTGAGCTCTTTAACCGGCAAGCTAAAGTTGGGCAATTGCTCTACAAATTCCGGATCAGAATAACCGTTCAAGTAACCTGCGGCAGCTTTAATCGGGACAAGCGAAATGCGCTCGTTGTTTTCACCATCTACGATAATAGGAAGCACTCTTAGGTTATTGCCTTGTATGTTTTTAAGACCACCCTTCGCCTCTTTGCTTAAATCTTTCTCTAATAAATCGTCAATGGTTACTTGAAAAAAGTGAGAAATATTTTGAAGGGTTTCAAATTTTGGTTCTGCTCTTCCTTCTTCGTAAGATCCAATTTTTGGTCGGTTTACACCAATTTTATTGGCTAAATCACCTTGGGTTAAGGCTTTTGACTTACGGAGGTATTTTAAGTTGGATTGAAAATAATTCAAAATAAATGCTAAAAATATTAGTAAACTAAAAAATGTAGTATATTTGAGTCATAAAAGTACGCAATCCTAAAATAATTAGCAATATGAAAAACATTCAACACAAAATTAGAGGCAGTCAGCCGGGTTTTATTGGCATTGAGTTGCCAGATACTTATAGTGTTCTATTGTTAGATGAAGACAATTTTAATTCATACCGAAACGAAGGAAGATACTACGGACAAAGCATTGAAGTGAAAGATAGTTATGCTCACTTTCAAAAACCAGTAGATGGCTCTTGGCACGTCATTGTAGAGGGGAAAGAGAATTTCTCACCAGAGAGTATTCATATCATCTACAAGGCGGCTTAAGCGAAATACTTGAAGTTGTTGAGTACTTAAAGTGCCTAAAATTTTAGAATACCTAGAATGGGTGTTTTGATGAATCGTTGAATCAGTTAATTGTTCAGTAATTCAAAGTATATTTCTTATTCTATTTTGACATTGGCTATTCCCCACCAAACAACACCTGCGAAGATTAGCGAAATCTGCGGGCTTACGAAATGACCAAAGGGTCGAAATACCTGAGATGGTTGTTTTGATGAGTCGTTCATTGTCCATTGTAAACTATTCATTGTCCATTGTATTAAAACCAAAACCTAACCACTGCTGTTTGTTTTTAGAATGAAAAAGCAACACCTACCTCACAAAATCTGTATTGTCTGCGAGAAACCATTCGCATGGCGTAAGAAGTGGGAAAAGGTATGGGATGAGGTAAAGTATTGCAGTGAAAGATGTCGAAGAAATAAAAAAAGATGAGTACAGCAATTGTTTGGTTTAGGAAGGAATTGAGAATCCATGACAATGAGGCTTTGGTAAAAGCGCTTGAGCAGCATGAGTTGATTATACCATTTTATTGTTTTGAAGAAATGGAGTTTGGTTCGACCAAATTTGGGTTCGAAAAAACAGGAGCACATAGGGCGCAATTTTTAATAGAAAGCGTTCAGAATCTCAAAGAGAACCTTAAAAATTTAGGCTCGGACCTAGTGATAAGAAAGGGGAATACGGCTGAGCAAATTGCAAGGCTCACGACAGAAGTGGAAGTTTCAAAAATTTATACATTCAAAGACATTCATGAAGAAGAGATTGCAGTTCAAGACAAAGTAGAGCAATTGGATATCCCTATTGATTACTCCTTTGGTTCTACGCTGTATCATGTTAAAGATTTACCACACCCTTTCGAAGACACGCCACAAGTATTTACTCAGTTCAGAAAAGGAGTGGAAAAGAAAAGCTCAGTGAGGGCTGTTCTTCAAAGACCCGAAAAGTTGCCGGCATTAGAGTCTGCAATAGATTTGGGAACTATTCCGAGGGTGGAAGATTTTGGATTAACCGCTCAACCAATTGACAAGAGAGCAGCTATTGTTGCAAAGGGAGGGGAAGACGAAGCTCTGAAGCGACTACAACATTACTTTTTTGAAACGGAGGAACTCAGTTACTACAAGCAAAAGCGGAACGGACTCATTGGTGCAGACTATTCTTCTAAACTTTCACTCTGGTTATGGAATGGCTGTATTTCTCCGCGGCAAATATATTGGGAAGTAAAGCGGTATGAAAAGGAAGTGAAGTCAAACCAATCTACCTATTGGTTAATTTTTGAATTAATCTGGCGAGACTATTTTAAGTTTATCTCTCTCAAGCACGGGAATAAAATATTCTTTCAGAAAGGTATTAAAAATCAAGATTATAATTGGTCCACTGACAGGAACTTGTTCAACCAATGGGCGGAAGGCAGAACGGGCATTCCATTTGTTGACGCAAACATGCGGGAGTTAAATAAAACAGGTTTCATGAGTAATCGAGGAAGGCAAAACGTAGCTTCATTTTTGACAAATGAGCTGGAAATCGATTGGAGAATGGGTGCGGAATATTTCGAAAGTAAATTAATCGATTATGATGTTGCAAGTAATTATGGAAACTGGATGTACAATTCAGGGGTAGGAAATGACCCAAGAGACCGCTATTTCAATGTTATTCTGCAAGCTAAGCGTTACGATGAAAAGGGAAAGTATGTTAAAATCTGGCTTCCAGAATTAAAAGAGTTAGACAGCGGAGTTGTGCATCACCCTTGGACGAAGCAGGAGGATTTGTTTGGTACGCCGGAATTAGACTATCCTGCTCCAATGGTGGAGCTGAGTTATTGGAAGAAGCATTATTGAATTATAAATTTTTTGTCAAAGAATTTTTAATTGTGAATGAATCAATCAGATTTTGATTAACCATCCACTAAGAAAATTCTCAGCTAGACAAGTTCTTAGATTAAAAACTAAAAATCAAGAGATTCAAAATTAAACTGCAATTACCACCTCTTCTGCAACTACAAATACTTGATCTTCTTTTTTTACTTTAATTGTAGCCAATCCAGTGAAAGAGCCAAAAGCAGGCAGTAAACCTGCGTTCTTGCTAAAATAAAAGCAAGCTACCTTGTGTTTTTGATTGCCTTTTCCTTTTAATCTCACTCCAGGGTGAATGTGTCCTGCAAGGTTGTAATAAACCCCTTCTTCTTCAAGTGGTTCGTGAGTAAATAGAAAAGGTTCCTCCAATAGCGATTCATATACCTTAAACCCAAGTTTTTGATACATCTCTGGAGGTAAAATATCATGATTCCCTTGTACCAATTCAAAATTGATGTTTGGATAACTTTCAATTAATTCGCCAAACACCTCCCATTCTTTATTGTGTGTGCTATGGAACAAGTCACCTAAAAAGCAGACTCTTTCAGGTTCATTTTGCTTAAACAGTTTGTGCAACAAGAGCCAATTTTTTTGTTCTGCTTGTTTAGGAACGGCTATTCCATTTTTCCTAAAATGAGTTGACTTACCGAGATGTAAATCAGCAATTAGTAGTAACTTTTTAGCTGTCCAATAGATTGCTTTCTCAGGAAGTAAGAGTAGCTTTTCTCCCCGAATTTCGGCTGCTTCAAATTTAGAAATGGAGAGTTCTGCTGGCATGTTACAAAGGTCGGAAAAGTTAAATAGAGCGTTTGACTTTTTGAATAGTAATCAATTGTAAATTTTAGGGTATTACTATGAACTCATTTGCTAAAATATTCCTCCAAACTAAATTGATTTGGAGGGAAATTGCCTTTAGTTACTTCTAAAGATTGAATTCGATTTAGCAAAAAAGTGCGTTTTTCGCCTCTTAATCTGCAAAAGCGACAAATTTCCACTCATTTTGATCAAAAAACAACCCTAATGGTTCAATTTCTCTTTCGGAGATTATTCCAATTCCACTTTTGTACTCTAGAAATAGTACGTGAAAGTTGGAAATCGAATTTCGTAAGAGTATAATTTGCTCATTCATGTTTTAAAACTAATAAAACTTTTAAGCCAACACCTTATTGTTGTAACGTTTCAAGTCATTTACTTCTAAACTAATGTGCCCAAACTCTTCTGTTACGATGCCCTTTATGAGATAGCAACCTGGACCAATGTGTCTTAGTTTGGCAACCGCATCGGGAAAAAGGACGGTATCAATCCAATAACCTTTTTTATCAATAAAGGTTCCAAAGCGCATGGCTTTCCCATTGCTGGTTTTCGTGGGTTTTATGTGTACTCGGTAGCCTGCAATGCTTACTCGTTTTCCAATTTTTTCTTTTAGCTCTTTAGCAGTCAACTCAGGGAGGTTTTGTTCCTCTTCTTCTATTAAATCAAACGGACTGTAACTTACCGGAAAACCGAGCAATTCAATTTCGTCCATAGCAATTTCTAGTGGGTTTTGAACTAACTCTGGCAGTAGCCATTCTTGGGGTTTTAGCTCAAAAAGAGAATGATTCCTATTTTTTTTAGGAGTTTTTGAAAGTAGAAAATGGGCATCCCAGAGTAGTTTCTTTTTATCTTGTTCTAGGTTGCGAAAACACCCCAATCTAATTAACACAATAATTTGATCCAAGGATATTTCAGGTACACGCTCTACAAAATTTCGAAAGGAAGTAAATGTTCCGTTTTTCTGTCTTTCTGCAAGAATGTACTCCATGTTTTTTGTCTCAAATCCACCATCTATAAACGTAAAACCGAGGGTTATTTTTTTGCCTTCAATGTTGGCAGCAGCCCAACTTTCGTTAACACAGGGCAGCTCAATTTGTGCACCTTTCATTCGAGCGGTATGAACGTATAGTTCTCTAGAATAAAAACCTCCACCGTTATTCAATGTTGCGGTTAAATACTCTAGCGGATAGTAGGCATGCAAGTAAAGGGCTTGGAAACTTTCTACCGCATAACTAGCCGAGTGCCCTTTTGAAAAGGCAAAGTTGGCAAAACTTTCAATTTGATCCCATATTTTTTGGACGGTATGGTGGGTTACTCGCTTTCGAGCGCAATTGTCAAAGAAGCGCTTTTTTATTTTGTTGAATTCGTTTCGTTGCTTGAACTTCCAAGACATGCCTCGGCGCAAAATATCAGCTTCGGCTAAGTTTAATCCGGCAAAGTAGTGCGCTACTTTTAGCACGTCCTCTTGGTACACCATTACTCCATAGGTTTCTTCTAGAATTTCGTACAATTCGGGCAATGCTTTTTGTGCTTCCTCGCGCCTTTCTGTATTTTGAAAACGAAGAATGTATTCTCGCATCATACCACTTTTTGCAACTCCCGGCCTTATGATGGAACTTGCCGCAACTAACCTTGTATAATCTTCGGCTTTTAGTTTGGTCATTAACATGCGCATAGCTGGCGACTCCACGTAAAAGCAACCGGTTAGGTCCCCTTCGCGGAGAAGGTCTTTCACTTTCGGGTCGTTTTTGATGGCCTTCATGGCATGGATGTCCACTTTTTTACCGTGGTTCTGCTCTACAAAGGTTACAGCATCCTTAATCTTTCCCAACCCACGCTGACTTAAAACATCGTATTTATAAAGTCCAATGTCTTCAGCAATTTGCATGTCGAAATGAACGGTAGGGTAATTTTTAGGCGGCAAGTAAGTGGCAGAATAGTAATGAATTGGTTTTTCAGAAATAATTATTCCACTCGAATGAACACTTAAATTACTTGGAAACCCGGCAATGTAAGAGCTATATTTCTGAATGAGTTGACCGTATTCATTATCGGCAATTCCACCCCGTTGAAGCTGCTCAATTTCTTCGCTTGGCAGTCCAAACACCTTCCCCAATTCTCTAATGACAGACTTGTGCTGGTACGTGGTGTAAGAGCCTAACAAGGCTACTTTATTGTAGCCATGTTTTTCAAAAAGGTAAGTGGTTACATCATTTCTATCGGTCCACGAAAAATCTACGTCAAAATCTGGAGGACTACTGCGATAAGGGTTGATAAATCGCTCAAAATAAAGATCTAACTCTATGGGGTCTACGTTTGTAATCCGAATTAAATAGGCAACAATACTGTTTGCCCCACTTCCTCTACCAACGTGCGGATAGCCTTTTTTCATGGCGTAGCAAACCATGTCCCAATTAATTAAAAAGTAGGAAGAAAACCCATATTGCTCAATTACATTCAGCTCGTTTTCTACTCGGTTTAAAATTTCTTGCTGTTTGGGGCTCAATTTTTTTCCTCGCATAGGGTCAAATTCGTATCGATACGGAAGTCCTTCATAGCTTAACTTTCGAAGTAGTTGTGCATCTTCCTCTTGACTTTCGGTAAAATGTTTCTTGTTGTTTGGTTTTTGAAAGGTGAATTGGAAATCGCATTGTTGTAGTAACTTGTTAGTACGTTCAACTATAGGAAAATGGTGTTGGAATAGGACAGAAATTTCTGTCACACTGCGGTACTTATCGCTTTCTTTTGCTTGTTGATTTTTGCCAAGTTTGCTGAGTAGCGTATTTTCTCCAATGGCTCGGAGTAGACGGTGGGTGTTATAATCTTTTTTGTGTCTGAAGGTGGCAGAGCATAAAGCAAGTAGCTTGTTTTCAAACAGATTTTTGTATTGCTTAAAAATGGGGCGGTTGAGTTGTTCAGGGGCTATTCCTGTAAATTCATTTTCGCTGAGTTCGTCAAAACGCAATGCTTTTTCAAACGGATAAATGGTGAATGCATTTTTAAAAGTTGCTCTTTCTGGGATTGGCTTTTTGCTCCGTTGGTAGTGTGATAAAAATTCATTTAATTCAAAAAAGCCTTCGTGGGTTTTCGCCAAGGCAACGAACTGCTGATCTACTCCATTTCTAAAGTCAATTCCTACCACTGGGTGAATGTTGTATTCTTTTGCCAATAGCAAAAAAGTAAAGCACTCTGAAGTGTTGTTTACGTCAGTTAGCGCAACTGTTTTGTGTCCCAAAAATTGACAGGTTTCCAATACCTCCCGAATAGAAAGGCAACCGTAATTTAGACTATAATAACTGTGGGTGTTAAGGAGCATCTGTTTAATAATTCAATGAATCAATGGAGTAGGTATTGTTATTTTCTAGCTTGTGTTATTAAAAACTAAAAATTCAGAGATTAAGAATTTTACATTCTTCATTCCACACTCCTAACTCTTTAAGCTCTCCGGTGTGCAGGAATTACGATGGGTTGCCCATTAAATGGATTAGAGGATCTGCCTATACCCTTGGAACCCATAGCGACAACTCGTTTTACTGCATCTTGTCCGTACCGGTTGCGAATACTATCTAAAGCTTGGTATAGATTGATTAGCTCTTCGCTATCATCGAACAAGTTAATTTGATGGTTCCCGCCGACCAATTTGCTGAAACGAACACCAATTAAGCGCACCAAGACCCTTCTATTATAGAGCGCTTGAAAAAGCGAAAGCACCGTTTCTATTAGTTTATTATCTAGCGAGGTATAAGGGATGTGCTGCTGTTTACTCTCCGTAATAAAATCGGAGTAACGTACTCTCACGGTAACGCAGCCGCTCAGCTTGTTTCCATTACGAAGTTGGTACGATAAATTTTCAGCCATGGCGGTTAAAATACTTTTGAGTTTAGCAATATCTGTAGTGTCTTTTTCAAATGTTCTTTCAATCGAAATGGACTTTCTTTCGTGGTAAGTTGTAATGGGATCATTATCAATTCCTTGCGCTTTTTCCCAAATGGAATGACCGTTCTTACCCAATACGCGAGTCATTAACTCTACGGGCATTTCCTGTATGGTTTGTATTTTTTGAATGCCCATGAGGTGTAATTTTTGATTGGTTTTGGAGCCAATCATTGGCATTTTACGAACAGGTAGAGGAGCGAGAAATGGTTTTTCTTCCCCTTCGTCAATTTTCATAAAGTTGTTGGGTTTTGCCTCGCCAGTTCCAATTTTTGCGGTTGTTTTTCCTGTGGAAAGTCCAAAAGAGATGGGTAAACCGCTTTCTTTCATAATCTGTGTACGCAATTCTTGCGACCATTTGTAGGTTCCATAAAATCGGTCCATTCCCGTAGTGTCTATGTAAAACTCGTCGATGGATGATTTTTCGAATCGAGGACTGTTGGATCGGATGACATCCGTAACGATGTCAGAAAACTTACTGTATGTACCACTGTTACCTCGAATTACTACAGCATGTGGGCAAAGTTGTCGAGCCATTTTCATGGGCATAGCAGAATGAACTCCGAAAGCGCGAGCTTCGTAACTACAAGAAGCTACAACACCACGATCTGATGTGCCTCCAATTAAAACTGGGCGATTGTTCAATTTGCTGTCCAGCAAACGTTCACAGGAAACAAAAAAGCTATCTAAATCTAAGTGTAGTATTGAGCTCATTATTTTGACAATTTTAACGTCAATATTTTGACAATAAAATAATCAAAATTTTAGATTTTGATTCTATTTGCAAAGAAAATATTTTATGAAAAGGTTAGAGAATCGATTCTCAGACGAGATTAAAAACTGACGCTGGGTAAAGTATGGGTTGAGATAGAAGAGCCTCGATTCTATTGGGAATTGGAGAGAGAATAGGGAGTCTTTCCCTTCTTAACCCTTCGGTACTATATGATTCATGATTTTTTCGGCATGAATTTGAGAGTTCTCAATAAACCATTCACTTGTTTTCATTCCACCACATATTACACCTGCCAAGTAGACACCTTCTACGTTTGTTTCCATTGTATTAGGATTATATATTGGTTTTTTGTGTTCCTTGTGATTTACAGAGATTCCAATTTTTTCAAGAAAGTCCAGGTTCGGTTGGTATCCAGTTAATGCCAAAACAAAATCGTTCTCTAACTTCCGTTCCCCTTCTGGAGTATCAATTTTTACCTCTTTAGGGCCAATATTAGTAATTTCAGAGTTGAAAAAGGCAGATATGCTTCCTTCTTTAATTCTATTTTCTATATCGGGTTTAACCCAATATTTTACTCTTTCTCCAATTGCCTCTTTTCTAACTACCATAGCAACGTCACCGCCTTTGCGATAAATCTCTAAGGCGGCATCTACAGCTGAATTGCTTGCACCCACGATTATGGTTTTCATAAAGGCATATTCATGCGGATCACCATAGTAGTGCTTTACCTTCGGAAGGCTTTCTCCGTCTACATTCAATAAGTTTGGAAGGTCATAAAATCCAGTAGCAATAACTACATTTTTTGCTTCGTAGTCGCTAGCGCTTGTTGTTACCTTAAAGTGCTTTTCCTTTTTAACACTCTGGACTTCTTCGTAAAGATTAATTTTTAAGGAGTTGGATTTAGCAACCCTCCTATAATACTCTAAGGCCTCTTGTTTAGTTGGTTTCGAGTTATTGCTGATAAAAGGGATTTCATTAATTTCTAACTTTTCCGAAGTGGAAAAGAAGGTCATGCTTACTGGATAATTATACAGAGAATTTACAAGCGTTCCTTTTTCAATAATTATAGAACTCAGCCCCTTTTTCTTGGCAGCCAATCCACAAGCAATTCCTATAGGTCCGGCACCAATAATTAATACATCTATCATTTATCGTTTTTTAGGAAAACGAAGTTAAGTTGAATTCGTTCGAATTAAAATTGGATTTCATTCATTACCGTCCATTGCTTCTCAATCAGCTTTAAAACAACCAAGCTTTTAAGACTAAATTCTCTTCGGTACTCTCGTTCTTTGAAGTTTTCCCAAGCTACCTTAAAGTCTCGCTTTTTTATGTCCTTGTTGGCAATGGTAATGTGTGGGACAAAGTAGTGCTTTTCTACTCGCTGTTTAATTATTTTCTGTTGGTTGAAGAGAATCTTTAACTCTTTGCAAAGCATTTCAAATTCGTCGTTCTTCGCAACATCTACAAATAAGGTTCTACTTTCAAAGCGCTGAAAGTTGTTTAGCTCTATTATCATGTCATCTGTTGCCTTTCCTTTTAAAAACAGGGCTAACATGCTAGTAAGTTCGGATAGCTTTTCAGGGGCGCACTCAAAAGGAGGAATAATAGTGATGTGTGGTGGAGTTTTCTGAGCGTGAATCGCACCAAACTCATCTTCAATTTCTTTTTGAAAAGCAACTATTTCAGTAGCAATTTTTTCTGGAGGAAGAATAGCTAAGAAGTATTTGTGCACCAGCAAATTATTTTAAAACATCTTTAATGTCATCCAATTTATTAAATAAAGACTTTGCGAAAGGGCAGAGAGGTAAAATTTTAAAATCCTCTTTTCTAGCTTTCTCAACAATAGACAGAAGTAGTTTTTTCCCAACACCCTGCCCTTTTAAACTAATATCCACCATAGTATGGTCAATAATTATTAGTTCACTGCTAGCGATAGAGTAGGTCATTTCGGCTATACGGGAGCCATCTTCGGTGAAATATGCTGCACCTTTTGATCCGTTTCGTTCTATTTTGAAGTTCATACACGTAAAATTACAACAGAATGTCAGCCTTAGGAACACTTCGTTTTTTATTCTAAAAAAACTAGGAGTCCATTTTTAGTGTTGTAATTATTATTAGGAATTTGTCCTTTTTACTTCAAATACACTGCTGTATACTTTTGGAGTCAAAGTCACCATGAAGATTAGTACTAAATTAAATTGCTAACAAAGCCTGTAGACGTTACTATTATTAGGGTTGAAAAGGATTTAGGTTCTTGATCGCTTATAATCAATGTGTTTTATTCTTTAACTAAAAAATATAAAATATACTTGTAACCTTTAAATAAAGGTAACGTATAAAAGCACTCATGAAGACAAGACACTCAGTTTTAGGATTATTTCAGTTAATTGTGATAAGTATTGTTTTTTTATTAATTTTGATATTTAATTAAAGAATTTATAAGACCACAGAGTAGTTTTCATAAAGGTAGTAGTAGCCAATTAGTAATTCATAGTACTCTGTGTTAATTAGCCCAAGTTTGTTTTTCAAACTTGGGTTTTTTATGTCGCTTTTTCATACTTTTTAGCCATTATGATATACTGATAATCAAGAGTCTTTGTATCAATCACAACCTTTATAAATCCGGCTTTCTGCAATTCTCTCATTACATCAAACCCTTCAACTCTCATTTCGGTTGGGGGTCCGTGTGGTGTCTTTTTCTTCTTAAAATCCACAACCATCAATTGTCCACCAGCTTTCATTCCTCTCCAAACATCTCTAAAGTAGTCGTACCGATTCTCAATGTGGTGGTATGTGTCCACTACAATTACTGCATCAACTTCTGCACTATCAAGTTGGGGGCTATTAAAAGGAATCTTTCTTGTAACAATAGTTAAACTGTCAGATGAGTGGGTGTTAATGAAGTTTAGAAACTGTTCGTCTATGTCTAACGCTAATACAGAAGCTCCTTTTTGAGCCAACCTCCTGCTAAAGTATCCTGTTCCCGCTCCGATGTCAGCAATTTTTTTACCTTTAATATCCCCTAGTTTTTCTATTACCAAATCAGGTTTTTGCCATTGATCTCTTTCCGGGTTTTCAAATTTTTCAACTAATTCTTCGAATGAGCTTTTGTGCATATGATAATTTGCCGAAAGGCTTTTGTGCTGAGAGTTTTCGCAAGCTGCAAGGGCAAATGCAAAACTTAGAAGTATAATCGTTTTCATTTCTTTTAATTATGCTGATACATTCAATGTTTAATAAACTGGTTTGTCGTTTCTGTTCATACACAATGCAATCATCTATTTGTTCGCTAGAAGAGGGTGTTAAATTAGTGTATGAATAGATTTGTTCCGTTGCTGAATAGTAAGTTAGTGGGCTTGAACCTTGGCAAGAATTTCAAATAGGTACGTTTTATCTCTTGCGCTTAACTTTCTTGAAACAGTCAGGTTAAGGTTTTCAAGAATTGGACGTATTCTATTGACTAACCTGTTACCCTCCACTGTCAAGTACACATCAAACGTTCTTCGATCGCGCTTCGATCCTTTTCTTTGCACAAACCCTTTTTTGGCAAGTAAGTCGAGCATTCTTGTTAATGCAGCTGGGTCTTTAAACGTATCTTTTGCAATGTCTTTTTGACTAGAACCTTCTTCTTCAGATATTCGTTTTAGAATTAGCCATTGCTCCTTTGAAACAGGGAATTTTTTTTCACGAAAAAGAGCTAAGGTCTGACTATTGATTTCGTGCAGTGTCTTTTCGAGTTCGTAAACTATATTTTTATCCATTTTTTTGATAAACTAATAATTAACATGTCATCAAAAATAAGGTAATTAATCGAAATCTAACTTCATCTTGCGAATTTTATCTTCCAACTTTTCGGAGCTTAGTTTCTCTCTGTTTAAACGGTCTACCATTATTGGAAAAGAGAAGGGACTGGGTTTGTTAAGTTGTTTAACAACTATAGTTTGTGCAGCTATTCTATTCATCGCCGCTTGCATTCTTGTTTCTTCCAACTGAAACTCCATTACTTCCTCGTATGCCTGCAAATACAAAAGGTTATGCTTTTCGTAATCGGCGAATACATCGAAAAATAATTGTGACGATGCCTGAATATGTTTGTCTTTTTTGTTTTTCCCCGGAAAACCTCTAAAAATTAGTCCTGAAATAGAGGCGATATCTCTAAACCTCCTTCTAGCCATTTCAGTCGAATTTACTGAGGCTTGGATGTCATCGAACAAATGGTCAGCTGTAAAAATATTATTGTCTAACGCTTGCTCTAATGGAATGGGCTGATCCGAGAGCAACTCAAAGCCATAATCATTTAGCGCAATAGAGAAACTAATGGGCTGAAGCAGAGAAAGTCGGTAGCCAATAACAGCTGCCATACCTTCGTGTACAAACCGCCCTTCAAATGGATAGAAATAAGCATGGTATCCATCTTTGCTTTCAAAGGTTTCGATTAAAAACTCATCTTTTTGTGGCACATGAGATCGTTCTGCCTGCATCTGAATTAGCGGCGCCATGCTCCTCAACTCAATTTGTGAATCAGGGTTGGTTTGGCATTCCATAATCTTTGTTCGCAACATTTCTGAAAGCTGAGAAGACAGCGGCATTCTGCTGCCTTTCCAAGATGGAACTCTGGCATTTTTTTCTTTGGAAAGTTTTACGATTCCAGTGGTTCCCTTTAGTTGAACGAATTCCAAATTTCTTCCGGCAAAAGAGAAAACAGCTCCGGGTTTCAACGATGCCATAAAATACTCTTCAATGGTGCCAATATATTTACCGCTCATGAAGGTGATTTTAATATCAGGTTCGCTCACAATTGTTCCCATTGAAAGACGATGCCTAGTAGCTATCGTTCGATCAACAACTCGGTAGCTTCCGTTTTCGTCGACTATTACTTTTTTATATTCATCGTAATTGTCCAGTGAGTTACCTCCGTTCACAATAAACTGCAGTACCCAGCTCCATTCCTGATTAGAAAGAGTAGCATAGCTAAAGGTAGATTTGATTTCCGGATAAATATCTTCTGGTTTAAAGCCGTCTGATACAGCGAGAGTAACTAAATATTGAATCAGCACATCGAAAGAACGGAAATAAGGAATTCTGCGTTCCATCAGGTCCTCCTTCATGGCTTGGCCCAAAGCAGCCGATTCAATTATTTCTAGCGAATGGGTTGGCACAAAGTAGATTTTCGAAGTTGCTCCAGGCTGGTGTCCGCTTCGCCCAGCTCTTTGTAAAAACCGAGCAACTCCTTTTGGACTTCCAATTTGAATGATGGTTTCAACCGGCCTAAAGTCAACACCTAGATCTAAACTAGAGGTGCAAACTACTGCCTTCAATTTTTCTGTATGTAAAGCATCTTCTACCCACTCTCTGATTTCTTTTCCAATAGATCCGTGATGCATGGCTATTTGTCCGGCCAAATCTGGCTCCTCTTCTAACAGTCGTTGGTACCAAATTTCGCATTGAGAACGTGTATTGGTGAAAATGAGGGTGGTTTTGCTCTTGCGAATAACTGGAACAACTTGCTTTAACATTTTTATCCCCAAATGCCCGGCCCAAGGGAACTTTTCTACTTCTTCGGGAATTAAGGTTTCCAAGTCAATCTTCTTTTTGATATTGGCAATGACTAATTCATGATTCCCATGCTGAAAATCATCCCCCAAAAGCACTTCAATTCCTTCTTCCATGTTACCTATGGTGGCAGAGATTCCCCATATTTTTAGCCTAGGACAAATTCTTTTTAATCGAGATTGGGCCAACTCCATTTGAACAGCACGTTTGGTTCCAAGTAGTTCGTGCCATTCGTCATTTACAATGCACTTGAGGCTTTCAAATTGTTTTTGATAGCCTTTGCTCGCCAGTAAAAGCTGCAAACTTTCTGGTGTTGTAATGAGTATTTGAGGAAGCTTCTTTTTTTGTTTGGCGCGTTGAGCAGCGGTTGTATCTCCAGTTCGTTTCGCTACTTCCCAAGGAACATTTAACTCTGCACATGCGGCAGTTAATGCAAACTCAATCTCTTTTGCTAAAGCACGAATAGGCGTGATCCAAACGGCTTGAATTCCTGTTTGGTGGTCTTTCGAGTCTTGGTTTTCTAAATACTCTGCTAATATTCCGAGGCCAACAGCATAGGTTTTTCCGGATCCTGTTGGAGCATTTAACATTCCATCTTTTCCGTCCAAGTATGCTTTCCATGTTTGTTTTTGAAATGGAAATACCTTCCATTTTTTAGCGGAAAACCAATTTTCTATTTGTTGGAGGGCGGTCATTGTGTTAATTCAATTGAGGAACAGTTCCATAAAAAAATCGTTCGCAAAGCATAATATTTAATGCAGTCGTCTAGGTTTTATTGAAATAATCCCAAATTGCTTGCGCTCTATTTAGTGGAACAACTTCTTGCAACTCTTTAAGCTTTGCCTCCTTTACACGTTTAACCGATTTAAACTTTCGCAGCAACTCTTCGATTGACTTTTCTCCAACCCCATCAATGTTGGAAAGTTCCGTTTGTATGCTGTTTTTAGATCGCTGATTTCTGTGAAAGGTGATTCCAAATCGATGAGCTTCGTTTCTTAGATGTTGCATCACTTTGAGTGTTTCTGAAGTTTTATCTAGAAACAAAGGATATTTGTCTCCTGGGTAAAATATTTCTTCCAGCCTTTTGGCAATACCAACAATCGCAATTTTTCCTCTAAGCCCCAGACGCTCTAAAGCTTTAAGGGAAGAACCTAGCTGCCCTTTACCCCCATCGATAACAATTAGTTGAGGCAACGACTCATCTTCGGCTAATAATCGTTTGTAACGTCTATAAACCACTTCTTCCATGCTCGCAAAGTCGTCAGGGCCAACTACCGTTTTTATGTTAAAGTGTCGATAGTCTTTTTTACTTGGCTTAGCATTCTTAAATACGACACAAGCAGCAACAGGATTACTGCCTTGTATATTTGAGTTATCAAAACACTCGATGTGGACAGGTAATTCGCTCAAGCGCATATCTTTTTTAATGCCTTCAAGAATTCTTTTACTATGGCGCTCTGGATCCACTTTTTCGTGCTGTTTTCTGCGCTCCAGCATAAAATACTTTGCATTTCGTTCTGAAAGTTCTAATAACTTTCTCTTTTCCCCTCGTTGTGGTTGGTGTAAACTCAATCCTTCCATTTCAAAGTCCGGCACAAAAGGCACAATCAATTCTTTTGAGGTACTTTTAAACCGCTCTCTCATCTCTGTAATCGCAATTTCTAACAATTCACTTTTGGACTCGTCCAGCTTCTTTTTCAATTCCAAAGTGTGTCCTTGAATTACTGCACCACTACTAACTTTCATGTAATTTACGTAAGCCAAATCATTGTCTACAAGTAATGAAAACACATCTACGTTGTGTATGGTAGGAGAAACAACGGTCGATTTAGATTGAAATTTCTGGAAGGCTTCTAATTTAGTTTTTAGAGCTTGCGCCTCTTCAAAATCGAGCTCTTCAACTGCCTTTTTCATGGCGTTTTTTAATTCGTTCTTTACCACATTAACATTACCTTTAATGATGTTCCTAATTTCAGCAATGTTGTGATCGTATGCTTCCTTTGACTGCAAACTTTCGCAAGGAGCTTTGCAATTTCCAATGTGATACTCTAAACAAATTTTAAACTTTTCTTTTTCTATGTTTTCTTTGCTTAGATGATAGGCACAGGTTCTTAACTTATAGTTCTTACGAATCAAATCTAAAATGGTGTTCATCATGCTCACAGAAGCGTAAGGCCCATAATATTCCGACCCATCCTTAATTAAAGTTCTCGTTTTGAAAATTCGGGGGAAAGGTTCATTTTTAATGCATATCCATGGGTAGGTTTTATCGTCCTTGAGCATGACATTGTACCTTGGTTGGTGAGTTTTTATAAGATTGTTCTCAAGTAACAAAGCATCCATTTCTGAATCAGTCAAGATATATTTTACATCTCTTATTTTACTTACTAACAATCTAATTCGCCCACTTTTCCCTTTGTCATCTACAAAGTAAGAAGCCACTCTATTTTTTAAGTTTTTTGCCTTACCTACATATAACAATTTCTCATTTTTATCATAGTATTGATAAATTCCTGGTTTTTTTGGAGCTGATTTTACTTTTTCTGATAAGTCTGCTGGAATTTTCACAACGCAAAGTTAAAGTTATAGCGGTTTAATTCAATTAAAAGTATAATTTTTGCCGGCCGAACCATTTTACAACTGTTGTGTTTAGACTACGTAATGGACTTCGCTTAGCAAACCTTACCAACTAAGTCTTTAAAATTATACCGAATGATGGGAAACTACTCCATAAAAGAATTAGAACGTTTATCAGGGATCAAAGCGCACACTTTAAGAATTTGGGAGAAACGATACAATCTTTTTGAACCGCATAGAACAGATACGAATATCCGGTACTATTCAGATTCAGATCTGAAAAAGCTTCTAAATGTTGCCATTTTATCAAACGACGGGAAGAAAATATCTAAAATAGTTGAATTAGATGAAGAGCAGTTAAAAGATGCCGTGTCGCAAGTCACGAATACAGAATTAATCAATCAAAAACGGATCGATGACCTCATTTTTCCGATGCTTTCATTTGATGAGGACAAAATCAATAATCTATTAGAATCATATTACAAAGAGATAGGTGTGGAGAATACATTTACAGATGTATTGTATCCTTTTTTGGAAAAAGTTGGAATATTGTGGTTAACCGATGGAGTAGATCCTGCTCAAGAGCACTTTATGACTCATATTATTCGTCAAAAAATATCTGTTGCTATTGAGTCACTACCCAAAAACTCGGAGAAGTCTAAAAAGGTGATACTTTTTCTCCCAGAAGGAGAATACCATGAATTGGGGCTTTTGTTTTTTGCCTATTTGTACAAAAAGAGAGGGGTAAGAGTTTATTATTTTGGTCAATCCGCGCCTATAAAGCAAATTAAAAAAGCGGCTAAGGTTATCAAGCCGAATTGGGTGTTAACCTACTCTGTAATTAGCCCAAAAGGGGGTTTACAGAGTCTTGTTGAAGAACTTGGTGAGTGTGAATCTGATGAAAACTATTTATTAGTAAACAGTTTTCAGAAAGACGCGTCTATTTTGTATCCGCCTAATGTAAAAGAGATTACCTCGCATTCTGAGGTAATTTAAAATCAAATTAGTTTTTTGTTTAACATTTTTAACAAAAAACCGAACAAAATATTTGCATGTAGTAACATATTGTTTATCTTTGGATCGAAATAATTAAACAAACGATTCAAAATATATAAAGTTATGACAGCAATAGAATTCAATCAGCAATTAATTTCCTTTCAGAATCCATTAAAATATTTTGCGTTAAAATTAACATCTGATAATGAAGATGCGGAAGACTTATTGCAAGAAACCTTTCTCAAGGCTCTTAAGTATAAGGATAAGTTTCAAGAAGCAACTAATTTGAAAGCGTGGTTATACACAATTATGAAAAACACTTTCATCAATAATTATCGAAGAAATGTTCGTAAAAGAACAATAATGGATAATACAGATGACGACTACTTTGTAAACTCAACAAAAAAGGTCTCTCCTGTAACTCCAGATTCAGAATATAATCATAAGGATATTTTGAAAACAGTAGAGTCATTAAATGATGAATGTAAAATTCCATTTCAAATGCATTTTGATGGGTATAAGTATAAGGAAATCGCTGACGAGTTGAACATGCCTATTGGAACAGTAAAAAGCCGTATTTTTCTTGCTCGAAAAAAACTAACGGATGCATTAAAGGATTTTGCATAACGTAGTATTAATTTAACTCTCTTGACAGAAAATATTATTGTAATAGGTTCGGGCTTTTCGTCTCTTGCATCAGCAACCAGCTTAGCGGCAGAAGGTAAAAAAGTCACGATTTTAGAAAAAAATTCTCAAACCGGAGGTAGAGCTAGACAGTTCTCTGCCTCCGGTTTTACTTTTGATATGGGCCCAAGTTGGTACTGGATGCCTGATGTTTTTGATGCCTACTTTGAACGCTTTGGTAAAAAAGTTTCAGATTATTACGAGTTAGTCCGATTAGACCCAAGTTACCAAGTTATATTCCAAGATAAAGAGTTTGTTGACATTCCTGCGGCCTATACTGAGCTAAAAGCGCTTTTCGAAAAATATGAAAAAGGGAGTGGCGCTGAATTAGACAAATTTCTTTCAGAAGGGGAATACAAATACCGAGTAGGAATGGATGATTTGGTGCACAAGCCAAGTCAATCAATATTGGAATTTGCACAATGGAAAGTCATTGCTGGGGTGTTTAAATTGCAATTGTTTAGTTCTATCAGCAAGCATATCCGAAAACACTTTACTAACCCTAAATTAATTGAACTGCTGGAGTTTCCGGTGTTGTTTTTAGGAGCAAAACCACAGGAAACACCGGCATTATACAGTCTTATGAATTTTGCTGACATTAAATTGGGTACATGGTATCCCTTGGGCGGAATGCATAAAATAGTAGAAGGGATGACTGCATTGGCGAAAGAAAAAGGAGTCGAGTTTGTGTTAGACTGTGAAGTAAAAAAACTAGAAGTAAAGAATGGTAAGGTTTCAAAAGCTATCACTACAAAAGGTGATTTTAAAGGAACTCACTTTATTTCTGGAGCAGATTATCATCATACAGACAAGCATCTATTAGACGCAGAGTTTCACAACTATTCCGCTGAATATTGGGATAAAAGGAAAATGGCTCCTTCTAGTTTGTTATTTTATCTAGGCCTAGATAAAAAAGTTGAAAAACTGAGACATCACAACCTTTTCTTCGATGAATCATTTAATCAGCATGCAATAGAAATTTATGACGACCCCAAATGGCCCAGCAACCCCCTGTTTTATGTTTGTGTACCTTCAATTACGGACGGCACTGTGGCACCTGATGGAAAAGAAAATGTATTTATATTAATCCCGGTTGCACCAGATTTAAAAGATGATGAGGCGACAAGAGAAAAGTATTATCACATGGTAATGGATCGACTTGAGTCCTTGACAAATCAAAACATTAGAGAACACGTGATTTACAAAAAATCATACGCCCACTCAGACTTTAAGGCGGATTACCATGCGTTTAAAGGAAATGCATATGGTTTGGCGAATACGTTGAAGCAAACAGCTATTTTAAAGCCGAACTTGAGAAATAAAAAGTTAAAAAACCTCTTTTACACGGGTCAACTAACAACGCCCGGTCCAGGTGTCCCACCAAGCTTAATTTCTGGGCAAGTTGTTGCAAAAGAAGTTTTAAAAACCTTAGCTTAGTAGTATGGAAGCTTTGTATCAAGAAGCATCTTTGCTATCTAGCAAGGTGGTAACAAATTGTTATAGTACTTCTTTTTCATTGGGTATTAAAGCGTTGGGGAATGAAATTCATGACCCAATTTATGCTATCTATGGTTTTGTTCGCTTGGCGGACGAGATAGTAGATACCTTTCACCAACAAGATAAAAAAACCTTGTTGGACGAGTTCGTTAATGAAACCAACCTTGCAATAAAACGCAAACTGAGTTTAAATCCCGTTTTGCATTCTTTTCAGTGGGCTGTAAACAAGTACAGTATTGAGCAAGAATTAATTGATGCTTTTATAAAAAGCATGGAATGGGACTTATCGAAGACAGAATACACTCGAGCAGAATATGAGGAATACATTTATGGTTCTGCTGAAGTAGTGGGGCTAATGTGTTTAAGAGTGTTTTGCCAAGGAGATGAGAGCGAATATCAAAAGTTGAAATTCCCTGCAAAACGTTTAGGAGCAGCGTTTCAGAAAATTAATTTTTTGCGTGATTTGAAAGATGACTTTGACGACAAAGGCAGAACGTACTTTCCAAATGTTACTATAGAAAGTTTCAACGATGAGCAAAAACGGGGAATAGAAGCCGATATTTTAAAGGATTTTCAAGATGGATTTAAAGGAATCAAGGATTTACCTAAAAATTCAAAGTTTGGGGTTTATACTGCCTATTGTTATTATTTAGCCTTGTTCGATAAAATAAAGGGCATCAAAGCAGACCGTATTCGAAACGAACGTATCAGAATAACTGATGGGAAGAAGTATGCGATTTTAGTACAATGCTTTTTGAAGCATAAGTTGGGGATGCTTTAATTCACTTTCGATTCTTTGCTCAAACATTATATGAAACACCTTGTTTCATTCAAAAAATAGAATAATGGGAAAAAATATCTTAATCGTAGGAGCTAGTTCCGGCATAGGAGCAGCCTTGGCTTCACAATTAAATGACGGAACAAATCACTTATATCTGGCTTCCAGAACTGAAAGTGACGTAACTGGACCAAACATTAAATACCAAAAGATTGACGTCTTAGAGGACTTTCAATTAGAGTTACCAGAACAATTAGATGCAGTTGTGTATTGTCCAGGGTCTATCAATTTAAAACCATTTCATAGGTTGAATGAAGAAGATTTCCTAACCGATTTTAAAGTAAATCATCTTGGAGCTGTTAAAGTTATTCAGCAAGCATTAAAGGCATTAAAAAAGTCTGAAAATGCATCGATTGTCTTATTTAGTACGGTAGCAGTTCAAACAGGATTAACATTTCACTCTAGTGTAGCTTCGGCAAAAGGAGCGATAGAAGGATTAGGAAAAGCCTTGGCAGCCGAACTGGCTCCTAGTATTCGAGTTAACGTAATTGCCCCTTCCTTAACTGATACTCCTTTAGCAGAAAGATTGCTTTCTAGCGAAGATAAAAAGAAGGCTAATGCTGATCGTCATCCATTGAAGTCAATTGGAACGGCTGAAGATATGGCAAATACAGCGCGATTTTTACTTGGAGATGACTCTCGATGGATGACTGGACAGGTAATTTCTGTTGATGGGGGAATGGGTAGTTTAAGATAATGGGCAAACAAAAAGTTTCTATTTTTTGGTTTAGAAGAGATTTACGGTTAGATGATAATCGAGGGCTTTATCACGCCTTAAAAAGTGACTTCCCCGTGTTACCAGTTTTTATTTTTGATCAAAACATACTCAAAGATTTATCAGATAAAAAGGATGCTAGAGTTTCCTTTATTCATCAAGAGTTGAGTGAAATAAACAATGAATTAAAATCGAAAGGAACACAGTTACATACTTTTTATTCCACTCCTTTAAATACTTTTAAGAAGCTATTAGAAGAATACGATATTCGAGAAGTACATACAAATAGGGACTATGAACCCTACGCAACTGAACGAGATGCACAAATTGAAGAGCTGCTAAAGGATAGAGCCAAATTTTTTACCCATAAGGATCAAGTAATTTTTGAACCAGATGAGGTTTTAAAAGATGACGGTACTCCATACTTGGTTTACACTCCTTACAGCAAGAAGTGGCTTTCTGAAGTAACTGAAAAGGACTATGAACCCTATACATCCGGATTACAATTTGAAAACTGGGTGTCCATCGGGTTTAAAGAAATAATTCCATTGAAGGAAATGGGTTTTCAGCAAACAGACATTGAACTTCCTGGTAAAGAATTGAAAGCTGCAACTGTAGAGCATTATGCCGATGAAAGAAATTTTCCTGCAAAAGACAGTACCTCTCGTTTGGGAATCCATTACCGATTTGGAACAGTGAGCATACGAAAAATGGCAGCTAAAGCAGCTAAAAGTGAAGAAAATACTTACTTAAAAGAGTTGATTTGGCGAGAGTTTTTCATGTGTATTCTATATCATTTTCCGAGAGTTGTTGAGAACAACTACAGCCAGAAATACGATGGGGTGCAATGGAGAAACGATGAAAAAGAGTTTGAAAAATGGAAAACCGGTCAAACTGGTTACCCATTAGTGGATGCAGGAATGCGAGAACTAAATCAGACTGGCTTTATGCACAATAGAGTGAGAATGTTAGTTGCTAGTTTTTTAACCAAGCACCTTTTGATTGATTGGAAATGGGGTGAAGCTTATTTCGCAGAAAAGTTGTTGGATTATGAATTGTCATCGAATAACGGAAATTGGCAATGGTCGGCGGGAACTGGAGTAGATGCCCAACCTTACTTCAGGGTGTTCAATCCGACTACACAAATTGACAAGTTCGATAAAGACCGTATTTACATTAAAAAGTGGGTTCCTGAGTTTGGAACAGATCGATACCCTAAGGAAATGGTAGAACATAAAATGGCCAGAGAAAGAGCAATTGCTGCTTTTAAGGAAGGGGTGAATTCTTAGGGATTCTTTTAGGGATATAAAATAACTTCTTAAGTTTATTCTCAATGAAAAAGTATCTTGCAGGGGCATAAACATTTAGACAGTACCTTAGTTAACTTATTATGAAAATATTACTGACTGGAGCAAATGGGTATATAGGAAGAAGGCTCTTACCGGTGCTGTTACAGCAAGGTCATGAAGTTATTGCGTGCGTTCGCGACAAAAATGCCCTTCGATTATCTAAGTCAGAAGAGCAGCAGGTAGAAGTAGTGGAGGTCGACTTTTTAAACTACCTAAGTGTTGAAAAGCTTCCGAAGGAAATAGACGTTGCTTATTTTTTGATGCATTCATTATCCTCTGGTAGCCAAGGGTTTTCAGAAAAAGAAGAACAAGTAGCTAAAAATTATAACAGTTACATCAACCAAACATCTGCCAAGCAAACCATTTACCTAAGCGGAATTAGTAACGATGATGCCCTTTCGGACCACCTTAAGTCTCGTCAAAAAACTGGCGACCTACTTTCTGAAGCAAGTGTTCCTGTAACAACCTTACGTGCTGCCATCATTATTGGATCGGGAAGCGCTTCTTTTGAAATCATTCGCGATTTAGTAGAAAAATTACCGGTCATGATAGCTCCTAAGTGGTTAACAACTAAATGCCAACCTATCGGTATTCGGAATGTAATTGAGTACCTAATTGAATGTTGTAATAATCCGAAAGTATTTGCTAAAACATTTGATATTGGTGGACCTGAAATATTGGCCTACAAAGAAATGCTTTTGCAGTTCGCAAAGGTCAGAAAAATGAAGAGGTGGATTGGAACGGTGCCAATCATGACTCCTAAGCTTTCTTCATACTGGCTTTATTTTGTTACATCTACCTCTTACCATTTAGCGGTAAACCTAGTAGACAGCATGAAGAATGAGGTTGTGGTGAAAATTGGGGACATTAAAGAGGTTATTCCTATTGATTTGTTGACATACACGGAAAACGTATCGCTAGCCTTTAAACGCATAGAGCAAAACACAGTAGTAAGTAGCTGGACAGATGCAGAGCAATTGAGAAAGGGGTATGGCTTAAATTACTATATAAAAGTTCCTGAAAATGGAACATTCACTGATCAGAAAAAAGTGGTATTTCCTAAAGATAGATCAACCTCTGTTTTATCTAACATTTGGGCAATTGGCGGGCAAAGAGGTTGGTACTATGGTAACTGGATGTGGGAAATACGAGGGTATTTAGACAAATTTTTTGGAGGCGTTGGGTTAAGAAGAGGAAGAAGAAGCCCAACCGATATTTATACAGGAGATTCTTTGGATTTTTGGAGGGTGCTGTTAGCTGATAAAGAAGAAGGAAGACTGTTGCTGTTTGCTGAAATGAGGCTTCCGGGAGAAGCTTGGTTGGAGTTCAAGGTTGAGTCTAATAACGACAGTGAAGCTAGACTAACGCAAACCGCTACTTTCAGACCAAAAGGGTTATTTGGAAGAATTTATTGGTATTCTATGGTGCCATTCCATCACTTTATTTTCTGGAATATGGCAAATAATTTAGTGAAGTTTAAACCAAACTAAAGTCAACCTTAGGAATAGCTTCAATCAACTTTTGAGTATAGATAGACTGTGGGTTTCTGTAAATATCTTCAGCAATCCCCATTTCTTCAATTTGCCCCTCTTTCATTACAATCATTCTGTCGCTCATGTACTTTACAACGGACAAATCGTGAGAAATAAATACATAAGAGAATGAGAATTTCGACTTTAGTTCGTTTAATAAATTTAATACTTGAGCCTGAACAGAAACGTCTAGTGCAGAAACAGACTCATCGCAAATAATAAACTTTGGGTTCATAGCTAAGGCTCTGGCAATACAAACCCGTTGGCGTTGACCACCAGAAAATTCATGAGGGTAGCGGTCAAACTGTTCTGCCCGAAGTCCAACAGTTTCCATTAAATCAATTACTTTTTCCTTTCTAACCTTATTGTTATCCTCAATTTTGTGAACCTGCATTGGTTCTAAAATTGCCTGACCTACTTTCATTCTAGGATTAAGAGATGAGTATGGGTCTTGAAAGATGATTTGCAAATCTTTTCGTTTGACTCTCATTGCTTCTGCATTAAGAGTAATTAATTCTTCGCCGTTATATTTAACACTTCCGGAAGTAGGCTCAATTAACCTCAAAATACTGCGACCTAGAGTAGTTTTTCCACAACCGGACTCTCCAACCAATCCGAGTGTTTCCCCTCTGTGAACGTGAAAGGATACATCATTCACTGCTTTTACATAGCCAACCGTTTTTCTAAAAACTCCTTGTTGAATAGGAAAGTGTGTATTTAAGTTGGAAACTTCTATGATATGGTCTTGTTTTAAAACTTTTTCAAGTTCAGTGAGCTGTTCCTGTGGTGTTATTTTTAGTTGATTGATAAAGTCATTAACAGGTTGGTCGAGTGCTAAAAAATCCTCAACAATGGGTAGTTTTTTTAGCCGAAAGTCAATGGGAGGTCTGCAAGCTAATAAGCCTTTGGTATACGGGTGTTTTGGGTTTTCAAATAGTTGTTGAGTAGTGCCACTTTCAACTTTTTCACCACCTTTCATAACAACAACATGATTTGCAATTTCTGCAACCACTCCCAAATCATGTGTAATGAATATGACACTCATGTTACGTTTGACTTGCAAGGACTTTATAAGGTCTAGAATGGTTTTTTGCACCGTAACGTCTAGAGCAGTTGTAGGCTCATCCGCAATCAATAGTTTAGGTTCACAACTAATTGCCATTGCAACCATCACGCGTTGCTTTTGGCCTCCTGAAATCTGATGTGGATAAGAATCGTAAATTGATTCTGGTCGAGGTAGTTGAACTTCTTTAAATAAGTCAATTGTGCGCTCTTTAGCTTCTTTATTAGAAAGTTTTTTATGCAGTCGAAGCGCCTCAGCCACTTGTTCGCCGCATTTTATTACTGGGTTTAATGAAGTCATTGGTTCTTGAAAGATCATGGCAATATCATTGCCTCGAAATTTTCGTGTTTTATCTTCGTTTAGCTTTAGTAAATCAACAGATTTCCCGTTATGATGAAATATAATCTCACCAGAATCAACATTTGCTGAAGGATGCAGGAGACCCATTACGGCTAAAGAAGTAAGTGATTTTCCAGAGCCTGATTCACCTACCACTCCAAGCACTTCGCCTTCTTTTACTATATAGGATAGGTGTTTAATTGTTTTCTGCTCGCCAAAACTTATGCAGAGATCTTTAATTTCAATTAGAGCATTTTTTCCCATCAGCTAATAATCTCTACTTCAGAATCTTTAATTTGCTCTAACCCTTTATAAGCTAAAAGTAGTTGAGCAACTGCAAGGGTATCATTCTGGCAGTATTTTACAATTTTTTCTAAGTTGTCTTCTTGCCAATACACTCGTCCAACATCACTCCCGTTCATGTCGTTTTTTGGAGACTTTATATTGAACAGTTCACAAAGAAGTGCAAGCGAAGTATAGTTTTTATAATCACCAAATTTCCAAAGTTGCAGTGTATCTAAGTGCTGCACTTCCCAAGGCTTTCGACCTGCTATGTCTAAAATATAAGGCAACGGTAATTGATTAACTAAAATTCTGCGAGCTAAAAAAGGGAAATCAAACTCTTTTCCGTTGTGGGCGCACAGCACAAAGTCGTTTGATTGAAAACTTTTTTTAAAAAGATCACAAAATTGCTTTAATACTTGCTTTTCGTTCTTTCCATAAAATGACTTAATACGAAAAACCTTGTTGTCTTTAAATTGGCGATAAATTCCTACTGAGATACAAATGACCTTGCTAAACTCTGCATATATGCCTGCACGTTTGTATATGTCTTCAGCGGTTTCCTCTTCACTAATTAAGTAAGTACACTTTTTTCCCCATAAGGACTTCCATTTCTTTGACAGTTTTGAGAATTCTTTTTCCTGAGAAACAGTTTCAATATCAATGAATATTACCTTATCGAGCTTTAGATTGTCAAGCATGAGTTAAAGATAAGGAAAGATAATAGTTTGGCCTATACTTTTACGCCAATAACCAAGATGTCATCCACTTGCTCTTCTTCTCCCATCCAATCGTACAGGTGATCTCTAAGTAAGTCTTTTTGCACTGACAGGTCTTTTTGGCTATTTGCAATTAAGGTGTCTCTAAACTTCTTGTACATCATTTTCTTTCCTCTTGGACCTCCAAATTGATCGGCGTAGCCATCGGAGAAAATGTAAAGAATATCACCCTCTAATAATTGCAGTTTGTGGTTTGTAAAATTTGGAGTTGCGCCGTCTAGAAAAGATCCAATCGGAAATTTATCTCCTTTGGTCTGAGCAATTTTTCCATCCCTCAATAAATAGAGAGGATTGAAAGCTCCGGCATATTGCAATTCTTTTGTTTTATGGTTTAAAGAACAAATAGCAACGTCCATTCCATCTTTTGAAGTAGAATTCTCATCTTTTTGATGTAATGTTTCTGAAACGCCTATGTTTAAGTGGTCAAGAATTTCTGCAGGAGAGCCTCCATTCGTAGTAATAACAGCTTGTTTTAGCTGGTTGTATCCCACAATGCTCATAAATGCCCCCGGCACTCCATGACCGGTGCAATCAACTGCGGCAAAATAAACTCTATCTTCTGCCTCTCCTAACCAATAAAAGTCCCCGCTCACAATATCCTTAGGGCGATAAAAAATAAAGGAGTCAGGTAGTAACTTACGAACATAGCTTTCCGGTGGGAGAATAGCTTCTTGAATTTTTTGAGCGTATTTAATACTGTCAGTTACTTGTAAGAAGTACTCTTCTAATTGTTCTTTTTGTTGGTCAATTTCTTCTTTTTGCTTCACTACTTCTGCAGTACGTTGACGAACTTTCTCTTCTAAAAAGCGCTCGTTTTCCGCTAAGTCGTCGCGCATGGTTAGTAGAGCCTTACCTAAACTATCTTTGCTAGAAAGTGGCTTATACTCTGTATCGAAATTACCGGAACCAACCTCTTGGGCAAAATCTTTTGTTCTTTTCAAACCGTCAACAACATTATTCATGGCTACTGCCATTTCCCCAATTTCGTCATTTCCTGCAGAGGTTGGTTTATCAGGAAATACTCCTCTCCCAAGCTTTACCAAAACCGTTTTTAGTCTGTATATTGGGTCAACGATATTTTTAGTGGTGATTATCGCTACAATAAAACTAATTACAATCAATGCAAAACCTAACCAAATTACCAATCCTTTTAACGTATCAAATTGGGCATACATGCTTTCATTAGCTTCGTTCGAAACTTCTTTTTGCTTGGTTATTAACACTTCCAGATTATCAAGAACAGTTTCCGTTTGCATGTAAACATCTCCTCCCTCTTCAAGAGCAAACTCTGCAATCATCTTGTTGGTAGCGTCATAATCAGAAAATGCTTGGAGGGGGGCAATGATTTCACTCTCTTGAATCGAGAATAGGACCGAAATCTCATCGAATAGTTTACTTAATGAGTCTCTCTGGTCTTCAGGCCAATACGAGCTTAGCGCTGTTAATTCGGACTTTATTTTAGGATATTCCTTGTTTCTGAACTTTAATAGTCTGTCTTTGTCCGCATGGGCTTTTTCAATTCGCATCCAAGACTCTAAGAATAGCTTAGACTCGAGCATGTCGTACTTTAACTCTTGCAGTGCTTTTACAGAAGGTGTATTAACGCTGCTAATGCGATTATTTGTTGTTCTAGACTGTTCTAAGATTATATAGGTTGTCGTAAACACAATGAGGGTAAGTATAATTAATATACCAAACCCCGATGCAATTTTTTTCCCTATCGTAAACCTAAAGTTCATTGAATAGTGTTTCTGAACTAATTTTGATTATTTGTTTTGAGTGTCACCACTACCAGGCTCTCCGCCTCCATCTAGCTCTTCAATTTTTTTCTTAAAGAGCTCAGATTTTTCTACGTCGTTCATACTAAAATAAATTCCCTCTAAACCAATTAAAGTTTCTCTTCTTCTTGGGTCTAAATCATAGGCTTTTTTCATATAGGGAAGTGAGGTTCTAAAAATTTCGAACAGCTCATCTTGCATTTTCGTCAATCCATCTAAATCTAAGCCGTAGTCCATTTTTTTAACAATCTCTACCCCTTTATTATAATAGATAATACCTAAATTATAATTAGCGCTAAAATTATTAGAATCAGCAGAAAGCACTTTTCTGTAGCACTCAATTGACTTCGCCATATTGACATCGGCATTGTTACTATCAATAGTTGCAATTCTATTGAACGTGCTCCCCATAGCTAAGTTAAATTGAATATCTTTCTCTGTAAAATCGGCCTCAGGGTTAATTCTTTTGGTTAACTCTTTATATCGCTCAAAAGAGCTTACCGCAACAGGGTAATCGTTGGGGTTAAAAGATGTAGCAGATTGATTATAAAAAGTTTGGGCAAAATATTTAATAGCATTTACGCATCCTTTTGAAAATGGGCTGCCCTTCTCCATTTCGTACGCTTTAGTAAAGTATTCGATTGATTTCTCTCTCAGTTCAGAGTTAATATCAGAAGCTTCGTCTCTCTTAAAAAGATCTTTGTAAATAAACCCTCTATAATACCATGTAGCGGGCTTACTTAAGAATGCGCTATCTTCAGCAGCAGCATCTATTAATTCTTTTGCCTTGTCAAGCTCATTGTTTTTTAGACTATAAACTGCATTTGTCAGTTTATTTTGTCCAACAATAGAGTTGGTGCAAAACAAGAGAAGAGCTATGTAGAATATCTTTCTCATATCAGTTTACTAAAACAGCCTTATTTTCTAACGTAGAAGATACCTTCAAGTTATGTTGTTGTGCTGTAGATTTATTTAATTCAAATTTTTGCTGCCCTCCAGTGATTGTGAAGTTGATTGTTGCTCCTCTTTGGGCGTAACCGGGAGACTCTGTTACGATTAAGGTGCTTTTCCCTTTAACTGTTGCTAAAGCTTTTCCAACCACCGCATTATTGTTTCTAGGTATGTATACAATATGAGACTTGCCAATTTGCGAGGCATCATTAATTAGTTTGATGGTAAACGGTCGATTAGCGACTTTTTTTACCTTGGACATATTGCTTAATTCCTTGTATAAAGATGCATTATCTCCAAGAATAGCAATGGTAAAGTCTCCTGCTTGGTAGTCAGCAGGCCATTCAATATATTTTGTGAAATTGTAAATAAAAACCGCTTTTATTTTTGCATTTGTATTTACCTTAGGGCCCTGATCTGCAGGCGTAAAGGCGGGTAGCGCAATCATAAATAAAAGGATTAATACTATTAGAAACTTTTTCACAAATTTTTCCTTTGTTAATATTGAAAAGTAATAAACTTTTGGAATTAAACGCATAAGGTTAAGGTAACATTTAACTTTTCATTTATTTCTTTCGAGTGTTGAATAGGTTTTTGTTCCCTCTACCTCTCCCTCCGCTGGATTTAGATCGGCTTCCAGAACTTTTCATTCTTCTTCTCGACAAAGTTCGCTTAGTACCAAAAGTCTTGCCAGGTTTTCTGGCTTTCCTAAGCATCCCTTGTCTAGCCCGCTTTTTGCGGAGAAGTTTCCGTTGTCTTTTCTGGGTTTTTTGAAGTTTAGCTTTTGCTCTGCCTTGAAAGGGATTAACACGGCTAAACATGGTTGGGTTTCTGTATTTTCCAGAAGGGGCAGCCTTTCGGACCGACTTATTTGTATTGTACATGCCTCCGCTTGAGCTACATGAGCACAAAATGCTAATAAGAAGTATAAGGAATAGGTGTGTAAGTTTCAAAGGTTACCGTTGATTTCATCGCAAAATTAAGCAATGCTAGTATTCTATTCGTCCATTACCAATAAAGGAATTTCGCTACGAAAAGCTAACTTGTTGGTGATTGATTCTGAAAATAGTCTTTCGAATAACGTATGTTTCCTCGAGAGCATAGCAAGCATATCAGGCTTTTCAGTCTCAACGTACCTACTTAATCCGTCAATAATATCAGTGTCTGTGATGATATTTATATTAGATTCAATTTCTGAGGCGAACTTTTCTAAAAACATAATCTGATTAAAACGGTCTTGAGTGCTGTCTTCGGCATCAGGATGCATAACGTGCACAAACTCAATTGATGCACGACACAGTTTTGCCATTTGTAAAAGCGGACGAAGTTGCTCTGGGTTTTTAATTTTTCGAAGGTCAACTGCCATTGCAATTTTATCTACTTTATTGTTTTTTGCTTTTTCAGGAACAGTTAATATTGGAATCTTCGTGGTTTGAATAACCTCCAGAGTATTCGTACCAATGAACATCTCCTTTAGACTGTTTGCTCCTTTGGTTCCCATCACAATTAAATCACTGTGAAACTCGTTTGCAACCTTCGGAATTAATGAAACAAAACTACCTGAGCGAGACGTTGTCTTTATGTCTAGATTCTTGTATTTTTCTTTTAAAAGTGTTTCTTCCTTTAGTTTTTTTAATGAATTAATTGAATCCTCTTTCATGCGATCTATAATCGAAACCATCACATTTGACTTTGAATGAGGAAGCTTGTAGGAATTAAAAATGACCAGTTCCGCTCCAAGTAAATAGGCAATATCTAAAGCATAAGGATACGCTTGGTCAGAATTGTCTGAAAAATCAGTAGGGAATAGAATATGTTTCATTGTTAACTGGATTGCAAAATGTAGCTAACCAAATTTAACGTAAAAAACTCACTAATCAACTAGTAGTTTAAAACCCTTACCGTGACTATTGATGATCTGAATGTTTTCATCTTCCTTAAAGATTTTTCTCAACTTGGTAATGTATACATCCATGCTTCTGGAGTTGAAATAGTTGTCGTCACCCCAAACCATATTTAAAGCATCATTTCTATCTACCACATTGCCCATATACATGCATAATAATCGCAACAATTCATTCTCTTTCGAAGTTAATTTTTTCTCAAAATCGCCTTTGATTATGAGTTGCTTTTCCGGGTAAAATTTATAGTCATTAATATCAAACTCTTTTTTATGAAGAAGGTTATCTTCAATTTGATTTATTCTTCTCATGATGGCATCAATTCGAAGCATTAGCACCTCCATGCTGAATGGTTTTGTAATATAATCATCCGCTCCCGACTCAAAACCTGCTTTCATGTCGTCCTCCATTGATTTTGCACTGAGAAAAATAATTGGCACACTAGATTTGAGTCCTCTGATTTCTTTTGCCAAAGTAAATCCGTCTTTTTTAGGCATCATTACGTCCAACAAGCAAAGGTCGATTTCATTTTCTATGAAGCCCTTCAAGCCCGCTTCTCCGTCTCGTTTCAATACAATGTCAAATCCTTTTACTTTTAGGTAATCTGAAAGTATTTTTCCTAAATTTTCATCGTCCTCTACGACAAGAATTTTCGTGTTTTTATTTTCCATGAGTTGCAATTTTAATATTTATTGTTGTTCCTTTATTTCGAGCACTTTCTATACTTATTTCTGCGTGGTGTAAATCCACAATCCGTTTTACATAGCTTAAGCCTAAACCAAACCCTTTTACATCGTGAATATTGCCTGTGGAGACTCTAAAAAATTTATCAAATATTTTCTTCTGGTTTTCCTTGCTAATTCCTATACCATTATCAGATATTGATAGTATAACGAAACCGTCTTCATTTCTAGTTGAAATACCAATTTTCGGAACTTCAGGACTATACTTATTGGCATTGTCCAGTAGGTTGTAAATTACGTTCGAGAAGTGAACTTTGTCGGCTAATATGTACGCTTCTTTTGCTTCTAGGTCTAAGTTTAGTTTGCCATTTCTGTTGTTAATTTGAATGTCAAAGTTTTGACTTACTTTTTGAATTATTTCGTGAAGGTTAATTTTTAAAAAGTTTAACTTAAGGTGAGTGGAGTCCCAAACTGCACTTTTTAATACATTATCAACAAGCGTAGATAGACGCTTGTTTTCAGCTTTTATCATACTAACATAACTTGTTTTTCTATCCGTATCTAGCATCAACGTTTTGTCACTAAGGGCTTCACAAGCTAAAGAAATAGTAGAAATTGGAGTTTTTAACTCATGCGTCATATTGTTTATGAAATCATTTTTCACTAATGATAGTTTCTTTTGCTTGTAAATGGTAGAAATAGAGCTGTAAAATAGACCTATGAGTATAAAAATTAGCAAAATGGATATTAGGAGTACTTTCCAGCTATTTTTAATGATTAGCGAGTCTTTCTCCGGGAAGTAAAGTAACAGTTCATCACTTTCTATTAGAAAAGCATTTGGAAAGAGCGCAATCTTATATGGAGAGTCTCGTAATTCGCTTGAGCCGTTTTCATCTTCGGTAAAGGTCAGTCTATTGGTTTGTGCATCTAAAATGTCGAATACATAGTCAGCCTTTATTCCATGAATCATTAATTCTTTTGAAAACAAAGAGTCTATTTTTTCGTAAGAAACGAGTTCGTTTTTGTCTTTTCGGATAGTGATAAGTGCAATTTCATTTACAATATCATTGAACAAAAGAGCCTTCTTTTTGAGTTGATTTCTTAACAAGGTATCGCTACTGTATGAGTCTTGAATCGAAGAACTTAGAATTCTTTTTTTTGTCTCGCGAATTATGAAGTAGGAAGAATCGTTTTGTGGAGGTGGTTTAAAGTTGATTTGTAAATAATCTGAAGGGATTCTTGCTAAGCTATTGCTCAGTGAATTACTTTCGCTTTCCTTTTTTTTAGGTTGAACATTCAAAACGGTATCTGAACTCAGCCCAGAAAAAAGTTCCTCACCTTCCAAAAGTGAACTCGTAATTTTAGTTACAGCTTCCTCTCGGTCTAGTTTTTGGACAACATTGCTCATTACATCCATCACCATTTGGTCAAATTGCTTTTCTTGCGTTTCGGTGCTTTTTTTTACCCAATACGTTTGTAAAACAATGAGCACTAATATGCTAATTGAGGCAAGAGCGATAAGGATAATCAATCGTTTTTTGACCATTATTTGTTAAAATAAAGCAATAAAATCACCCGTTTATGCCGCTTAACACTATTTAACAGCCGTTGATGTTTTCTTAAATGATTATCCGTACTTATACCTAAAGTCATTTTTATAACTAACAGAAGCAAATAATAATCTGTTAAAGAGTGATTCGCCAAAATATCTTCGATTAAATTTATAACAGAATTCATCAAGGTAACTCTGCAAGTATTCCGGCTTTATATCGTGATATGTATTTAACAATTGTCTTTTGGCATTACTGATTGCAATATGAACCCACGGTAATATTTCTCCAACTTTATCTTTTGGTATAACTTGTGAATTATGATTAGGAATATAATTTTTGATTTCAGTGTATGAAGTTGAATCATCTGTATCTACCTCAGTGGCATCTGATGCCAATTCTTTGACGCACTTGTTGATGGTTTCCTTAGTTAAATCATCTATAACCTTCATTTTTAAATAACCAACCCTTCTTGGTTTCTTGCCTGGTTTGGGAGATTCAACAACTTCGCTTTCAGCCATCACTATCACTTTAGACTTCTTCTGACTTCCTCTTCCTCTTTTTAAAGGCTTATCCTTTTCGTCGGCAGGAATTTCTGTTGAAAAATAACCCTCATCTAATTCGATTCTACCTGCTAGCACGTATTGTTCATCTCTAGTTCCCATTATCTTACGGAGTTTATGAACCATATGCCAAATAGGAGAATAACGTTTGTGACCTAATTGACGTTGTATTTCTTTTGCAGAGAAGTTCTTTTTAGTAGAGGTTAGTAAGTGCATAGTTATAAACCAATAGCGATAAGTAAGTTTAGATTTATGTAAGACAGTCCCACTTTTTAGAGTTGTTCTAGTTTTACATTTTTTACATTCATACTGTTCTTTATCCTTTTTCCAGTAATGTTGAGTTGCGTTACATTTCGCACAGACAACTCCTGCTTGATCTCTATATTCTTTAAACTTATTCTTACAACTCTGTTCGTCGGGAAACTCTGAAATAAAACTAATTAGGGACATATAAATGCATTTTTAATCTAAGGTAAATATACGGATATTCATTTTTCTTAACATTTAGATACAACTGTATGGATTATATTTGAATTGTCAATCAAACGTCATTTCAATTGCATAATAGAAGTTAAACAATCCGTTTGGTTAAACTACAGGTTAAAAGAGCAGTCCATCGACTGCTCTTTTTTTGTTCAATAGTCTTATTTTTATTTTTTAATGGAATGAGATAAGATGGAAAAGATTATAAATTACATTGACGGAGAGTTGAGGGAGCCGGTTAGTGGCAGCTACCTAGAAAACATTGAGCCTGCTACAGGGGAGCCGTATAGTTTGTTGGCTGATAGCGATAGGCAGGATGTTGAACTAGCAGTTGAGGCTGCAAAGAAGGCATTCCCTCTTTGGAGTAAGACGTCCAAAGATGACCGATCTGAGATTCTTTACCGCATTTCAGAATTAATTTTACAAAACTTAGACAAACTTGCAGCAGCAGAATCGAAAGATAACGGCAAGCCTGTGAGTTTAGCAACCAAGGTAGATATTCCAAGGGCAGCTCATAATTTTAGGTTTTTTGCAACAGCAATACTTCATTTTGCATCTGAATCTCATCAAATGGAAGAGGCGGCTATAAATTATACCATGAAATCTCCTATTGGTGTGGCAGGGTGTATTTCGCCTTGGAATTTGCCTCTTTATTTGTTCAGTTGGAAAATTGCTCCGGCCCTTGCAGCCGGAAATTGTGTTGTTGCAAAACCTTCTGAAGTTACACCGATGTCAGCATACCTGCTGTCCAAACTTTGTATTGAAGCAGGCTTACCAAAAGGGGTTTTAAATATTGTACATGGTTTAGGGCATAAAGTTGGTGCGGCAATAACGGAGCACCCAGACATACCGGTGATATCTTTTACTGGAGGCACTAGCACGGGCGCTCAAATTGCTAGAACTGCAGCTCCAATGTTTAAAAAACTTTCCCTTGAACTAGGGGGAAAAAATCCGGCATTAATTTTTGATGACTGCAAGTATGAAAAGATGTTAAAGACGGTAGTTCGTTCGTCTTTCGCAAACCAAGGGCAAATTTGTTTGTGTGGGTCTCGATTATTGATTCACTCTTCTATTTATGATAAATTCAAGAAGGATTTTATTCGGGAAGTTCAAAAATTGAAAGTAGGAGATCCTAAATCTGCAGATACGAATCAAGGAGCATTGGTATCAAAAGCGCATATGGAAAAGGTGTTGTCTTATGTTGAAATTGCTAAAAGCGAAGGAGGTAAAATTCTTTGTGGAGGCAATCAGGTTGACTTATCAGAAGAGGGGTTGGGAGGCTACTTTGTAGAACCGACTGTAATTGAAGGTTTGGGTATGAGCTGCAGAACGAATCAAGAAGAGATTTTTGGCCCTGTTGTTACAATCATGCCTTTTGACACTGAAGAGGAAGCAATTGAACTCTCAAACGCGACATCATATGGTTTGGCTGCCTCTGTTTGGACAGAAAATGTGAGTAGAACCAATAGAGTTGCCGAACAGTTACACATGGGCATTGTATGGGTTAACTGTTGGTTGCTTCGTGATTTACGGACTCCTTTTGGAGGAGTTAAAAATAGTGGAGTCGGCAGAGAAGGAGGGTTTGAAGCGCTACGATTTTTTACAGAGCCTAAAAATGTTTGTATTAAATACTAAGGTTACAGCCTTGAGCAAGAAAATCACGATAGTCCATTGTTCCACTTATTTTTCTGAGATTTTCGTATTCAATGTAAAACTGATCTTCAGCTACTGTATTTTGAAGCTTTTTCAATCGTAATTCACGAAAACTACGAAGCGCCTTCATTTCGCTTCTTTTCAAAGGGTATCCGTCTAATTCCTGAATTTCTAGATCGCTAATTGATGTCATCTCTTTGACTAGTTAAGGTTTGTAATCGACACTTCTGTTTTTCAATTCTTAAATTATTCTAACTAAACATGAGAGTTTAGTAAAATTTGCTCAAAATTGTATTGTATATTTTAATACGGAGTTCAGAATGACAAGGTTTTCATTTTTTTTACTTTTTTGTGTGATGTTATCAACATGTGCATTTTCTCAGAAAATTCTTGTTTTTGACAAGTCAGGTAAAGTAAAAAGGGTAAGGTACTATGAAGGTGAACACATCAGTTTGAAAACAACTTCAAAGGAGAAAATAAACGGCACAATAAGTCAAATAAGAGACAGTTCGTTCGTGGTTGACGGTAAAGAATTAACCTTGTTTTCAGTCGCTAAGGTGTATAACACACAAACAGGAATGGGTTATCAATTAGTGGCTAATATTTTTATTTTACCTGCTATTGGGTACATACCACTAATCACTATTAATGGCTTAATTAATAATGACAGTCCGATTTTTAGAGCGAACCAATTATATTACGCGGGGGGATTTATTGGAATCACACTAATTTCAAACTATTTGGCAAACCGACCTTTTAGAATTTCTGAAAAAAGACCCTTAAAAATTATTGATATAAGCATATAGCTGTTATAAACAGCTAAAGTGTTAATAGTATTCTTAGTATCACTAATAGTATCTTAGAATTGCCAATACCTTTGATAGATGCTGAGATTATTTATCCTATTGGTGACAATCGGTTCTGTATTGCCAATGTATGCCGGTGGTCTAGAAAAGAAGCAAGAGTCTGATTTTCAAAAAAACTTTAATATAGCGAAGCGGCATCTTTCTAATCGAGAAATTTCAGATGCTTTACCGTACCTGTTGTATTTAAATCAGAAAAACCCTAAAAATGCAAATTTAAAATACTTGATTGGCTTGTGTTATGTGGAGTTAGAGATCATTAACCCTAAAACAATAGAGCTACTTACTGAAGCGTCTAATAAAATGTCATTGGAATACAATCCAAATACAATCGAGGAGCAACGGGTACCGATTTATGTTTACTATTATCTAAGCATCGCTTATGCTCAAAACAAAGAATGCGAACTAGCAGAAAAGAACAGGGATATTTTTATGGATATTTATCCTTATGATGACTTGTACTATCCTGATGAGTCGATGCGTTGGATAAAGAATTGCGGATCAATGAACGCTCAGCCTGAACAAATGCCTTTACCTAATTTTCCTGATTTTAAGCCATTTGTTTCTCCTAAAAAAGTAAAACCTTTGGCAACAAAACCAGAAGGCTCTGTTCAAAAAACAAAACTTGTCACACAAGAACCTAAAACCACTCAAGAAATTAAGACACAAAGACTAGAATATAGCACTCAATCACCTCTTTACGGGGTGCAATTAGGAGCTTTTAAAGAAGCTGTTCCGGTTAGCAGGTTTAGCGAATTAAAAAACGTTGATGCGTTTATGGATAAAAGTGGGTGGATAAGATATGTAGTGGGCCACTTTTCTATTTACTCACAAGCAGAAAAACTGCAAAAAATTATTCAGGAAAAGGGGTATACTGATGCATTTGTGGTTAATGTTAATCAAGAAAAAAAGTTTGGAGATGAGGTGGTAAGCGTGAATAATGTAAACATCAAAGCAAATGCGATTGGTAAAGTAGAATATAGAATTCAAATCGGGGCATTTAACGAACAAATTCCAACTGAGTCGGCTGAATTATATTTTAAAATAGAAGGAATTGAAGAGCATCGTGAGCAGGAAGTAACCTATTTAACGGTAGGAAAATTTAAGACTTATGCTGAGGCAAAAGCCTACTCCCAAGGTATTATAGATGTGGGGTTAGTAGACGCCTTTGTAATAGCAATTAGTGGGAAAAAAAATTCCACTACAACAGTTAAATGAATTCAAAAATTAGCACATGAAAAAATGCATTTCCATACTTCTTTTTTTGTCTTTAGTTAGCAGTTTAAAGGCTCAAAATCAGTTAGAGTATCAATTTGACTTTGCCAGAGCTTCCTTAGCACAGCGAAAAATTACGAAGGCAATTGAGGCATTGAAGGTTGTTTATCAAGCTGAGCCTGATAATGCTAATATTAACTTTTTAATGGGAGCCGCTTATACTGAACTCTCTGGAGCAGAGGAAGAAGCTATGAGCCATTTATTGCAAGCTGTCCAAAATGTAAATCCTGATTACAAAGTAGGATCGTTTCAAGAGAAATCAGCGCCAATTCACGTTTATTATTACTTAGCGGTGGCTTATGTTGAGGAGAATAAATGTGCATTTGCTAATAGAGCATTTGAAGAATTTCAAAAATACAAGTCTAAGGTAGATCAATATTACATTGATGAAGTTGATCGCCACATACAAAAGTGCCCTTTCAACGAATCAGAAAATACCGCGGGATGGGACAAAATTAAATTAAGTCCAATTCAGTACGAGTTAACGAGTGACAGTGTTGAAAAGCCTTTGAACCCTTTAGATTCAAACATAAATACGTACGCGGGGTTAGTAACAGAAAAACTGGTTTACACCACTAATGCTCCTCTTTATGGTGTGCAGATTGGTAGCAATAAGAACCCAACCCCAACTAGTGTTTATAGGGATTTAAAAAATGTTGACGTATTTATTGATAGCTCAGGAATGATAAGGTATGTTGTTGGTCACTTTTCTTATCGAAAACAAGCTGAAAATTTACTAAAAACGATAATTGAAAAAGGATTTACTGATGCTTTCGTTGTGAATGTCAACGACGAAAAGAAATATTCAAATGAAGTAATAAGTTATAACAATATTAATTTACGTTCAGGCATTCGCGGTGCAGTAGAGTATTTCGTTCAATTGGGTTCATTTGAAGATACCATTCCATCAGAAATGACCTCTTTTTATTTTAAAATAGGCGGGATCCAAGAGTATAAGCGAGACAATAGGACGGTAATGGCAGTTGGGCCGTATGATACTTTTCGATTAGCAAAGATTGATAAGGACGAGGCAGTAGAAGTTGGAATAACCGATGCTTTTGTTGTTGCTTATAATAGAGGTAAGAAAATTCCCTTGCAAGAAGCTATAAATTATACGGATAAGGAGAAAAGTAGAGAGATCGAAAAGGAATAAATAGGTTGCTATAAAGCATTAGCTTTCAGACAATAAGAGCCTATTGATGTTGAGGTACTTTTTATTCTAATTACCAACTACTTTAATAGTTGCCGGTCATTTTATATTGTTATTTAAAAACATTACAAAAAAGCAAATCAATGGTTACGCTCAAATTCTATATGTTAATAAGCAATTTGAACTTTTGACTAAGAGTTTGATGAATTGACAGCTAGCGGATACCTATTTAACAATGCTTTAGCGCCAGACTTTAGGACAAAAAAAGAGAGGGAAAAAACCTCCTCTCTTTTTTATAGGTTTGGTGCAATTGTTAAATTACTTTATGTCTATTTCAATGGCATTTAAAACGTCTACACGACCTCTAGTAACAAATACTACTACTTTCAAGTCATCTATTACAACAGCACCACCACCTTCAACAGTAGTTCCATTATAGTCTGCTGGTACAGTGTAAGTAAATGTTTTGCTTATTTTGCTAGTGGCATTAGTTGTTTCAGTAATTGGCTCTCCCCATTGACCTGTAATCAAATCTCTTAAAACGTGATTTTGAACATATGTTTCTCTAGGAGTTCCTCCAGATTGCTTAGACACTAAGCCATCTTGAAGTAAGGCAACATTAATATTATTAACTGCACTTTCACCTTGGGTGTAGTATAAATCTACATTAACAGTTAATAAGTTGTTTCCATCAATTTTTGCTTCTGCACCAATGTTTACCGGAGCTTCCAATGCGTTAACTGCGATAGCAGCTGTTTTCCAAGAACCTCTGCTCATTGCTGAGCCACCTCTTTGAGCAGGCACTCCTAAGGCGCTTGCTTGTAGTCTGTTAATTGTTCCAGCTGGATAACCGGCAACATCAGCTTGTGCATCGATAGCAGTACCATAAGGGGTTGTAAAATTAGCCCATCCAGCTGCAGGCGCTGCGTATGAACCTGTATGAATTGCCATAATTACAAATTTATCAGCACCTAATTCAGCTTGTGCTGCTGCAGCTCGTACGTGGCCGTCAGGACAAAAGCCACACCGAACACCAGTAAAATCTTCTAACAAGGCAGCCCTATATAAAGGGTCTGTGGAAGCTAAAAATGTTGCAGTTGAGCCTCCACCTCCTGTTGAAACTTCGCTATTCGGGCTGCTATCATCAGCGTTTGGATCATATTTAGGATTAGGGTTTAATGCTGTTTCTTGCTGACAAGAAGTAAAAGTCATTGCACCTAGCGCTATACTTAAAACGAATAATATTTTTTTCATGATTTGTTTTAATTTTGAAGACACAAGATAATAAAAAGAATTGAAACAACTAGTCTGAAAGAGGTATACAATGAATAATTGAATTAACTAAATTTATTGTCCCACTATATGTTAGGGAGCAATAATACAGTAATGGTTCATCGGTCTATATCGTAGCTTGTGTAGCTTGGAATGTATCCTTAGGCAGAAAATACACAGTATTTAAAATAAAAAAGCAGCTATTATAAGCTGCTTTTAATGTGGAGAATATCGGATTCGAACCGATGACCTCTTCACTGCCAGCGAAGCGCTCTAGCCAACTGAGCTAATCCCCCAAAATGAATTTGAAGAGTGCCAAAAGTATTTAAAAACTTCGGCTTTGTAACTCAAAAAGCTGATTACTTTTGTCTGCCCAATTATGATTTCAAACACCTTTAAAGTACACCTAGAAAAAGCACTTAAAAATGCTCAACTCACAAATTCACCAATTGAATCAGTGAATACGGTATCTGGAGGTTCAGTTAATAGAGCATATCAATTGCAATGTGGCAAGGAGCATTTCTTTTTGAAAGTTAATCGGTTGGACACTTTCCCAAAAATGTTTGAAAAAGAAGAGCTTGGGTTAAACTTATTGAGAAAATCTTCCGCCATAGCTGTACCAAAAGCGCTTTTAAAAGGAGAGTTTGAAGACCAAGCATATTTAGTTTTAGAGTTCGTAGAAACAAGTCGACCGATAAAAAATTATTGGGAGTTATTTGGAGAAGGTCTAGCTCAACTGCATCAAAATTCAGCCCAGAAGTTTGGTTTGGATTACAATAATTATAATGGCTCTTTGGTGCAAGTGAATGATTTTAGTTCGGACTGGACTAGTTTTTTTATCGAAAATAGATTGATGGAGCAACAACGTCAAGCAAGAAATAAAGGTAGGTTAGATGCGCAACTTTCTAATATGTTGGAAAAGTTATACCCAAAGTTAAATTTTATTTTCCCAATTGAAAAACCTGCATTGATTCATGGTGACTTATGGTCCGGGAACTACTTGGTAAAAAACGGAATGCCTTGTTTTATGGACCCAGCTGTATATTATGGACACAGAGAAGTAGATTTGGCAATGACTTTATTATTCGGTGGATTCGATAAAAAAATGTACAAGAGCTACCATGCTAATTTTCCACTAGAGAGCGGTTGGGAACAACGAGTAGACCTTTTGAATTTATACCCATTGTTGGTTCATGTGAACTTATTTGGAGCATCTTATGCACAGCGGGTTAAAAGTATCTTAAAACGTTATTTATAAATTAGTTGTGACGAATGAAGCTTGAAGTTGAAGCTAGGAATGCATAAATGATTAATTTTATATTATGAGAAATAAGATATTGCTAGGGCTTGTTTTGGTATTTGCTGTTATGCAACTATTCACTATTGAAAAGGTTAAATATGAAGAACCTACGGCTAATGACCTTGTGAACTATGAGCCTTTAAATTCAGAAGTTACGGAGCTTTTAAAGGAAACATGTTTAAACTGCCACTCCAACCAAATTACTTATCCATGGTATAGTGAAGTAGCTCCTGTTTCATGGTGGATAGCAGACCACATTGAAGAAGGGAGAGAGCGTTTAAATTTTTCCGAATGGGGAAATTATTCATCGGGAAAAAAATCTCATAAAGCAGAAGAGTCGTGGGAGGAGATGGAAGAAGAAGAAATGCCTTTGCCGTCTTATGTTTTTGCTCATAGCGAGGCAGATTTGAGTGAAAAAGAACGTGAAATATTAATTCAGTTCTTTAAAACGCTAGAAGCAAAGTATAAAACAAAAGGATAGTAAAATTTAAGCTATTGAGTAAGCTTACTTGCTTTTATAATTTCAACTTCAACGTTAAGTTCCAAGTGCGACCAAGTGCAGGAATAATGCCTGGCCCAGGATATCCGGTCGCCCTTCTTGTAAAATAATAGTTATTGGTTAAGTTGTTAATGCTACTTGCTAAGGATAACTTCCGAGAAACCTTGTAATTCGCTGAGAAATCAAAAACCGAGTAAGCCGGTATGGGGCCGAACGCACCTCTGAAGGCTTCTTCTGTATTGGCAGCATCGGGAAACTGTTTTCCGATAAACGTTCCCTGCAAGGTGGTGCTGAATTTTTTATGGCCGTATGTAATGCCCGATTTTATGTTGTATTGTGGCAAATCTTCTAGTTGATTTCCCTCTCGCACACCCACTAATGCTCGGTCATTTATTTCCGAATACACACCTCGGTTAACCGAACCATTCAAGAACACACTCATTTTATGGTTGCTAGTTCTTTGTAACGCTTTTAATACATCTACTTCGAAATAAAGCTCAGAACCAAAAATTCTTGCAGCGCCAATGTTTGTTCTTAGCCTCAGTCCATCATCAATCACTTGACCAATTCTATTTTCATAAATTGTATAAAATAAACTCGCCTCTACAAAAAACGGAGTGAAATCCATTTTTCGAATGCCCAAGTCAAAGTTGTAGCCGCTTTCATCTTTTATGTTAGGGTCAACTACTTGTGTGTTCGTTTGGATTTGAACGTCCGTAAAATTGATGGCTCTGTAGTTGGCAGTGGCATTGGCATATAGCTTATACTTTTTCCCAAGTTGTTTAGAAACTCCTACGCCATATAGTAAAATATTTCGATTGGTTTTGGCTGTATCGGTATTTCGCTCCTCTCTAAAATCTCCGAAGCTACTTGTTCTAACAGTTGAGGTATAAAATCCTTGAGATTGTGTTTCAATGTGCTCATAACGAATGCCAGGGATTAGGCTCAAAGAGGGGCTTAGTTTCACTATTTTTTCAACAAAAACGGCAGCGTTAAAATTCGGGAAATCAAAATCTGACTTTCGGCGATTTAAAAAGGAAGTATCTACTTTTGAAAAGTCGGCATCTGATCCTGCGGTGCCAAAACCTTGGCTAAAATTCGTCACCCCTCGGTATAGTCTCGTCCCAATCAAAAGGGTGTTTTGAAGCCCTTTTATTCCTTTGTATTGATACACAAATCGAGTTTCGTTTCCTAAGTTTTTAAAACTGCCGTCAATTAAATCGCGGTTGGAAATTGGATCTCCAACATCAGGTGTTTCCTGCAAGCCAAGGGATGTTCGGTTGGCCAATAAACCGAATGTTCGGCTGTATACCTTCGAATTTTCAGAAACTTGGTATTCTAATCGAAAAGCGGCTAAATTCCAGTTTACTCGAAACCAATTTCGTTCTCTATTTGAACTTCGTGGATCTATTTCAAAAGCTTCGTCGGTTAACCCACCTGCTTGTTGACTGAGGTAATTCATGTTGGTGTAATCGAAACTTAGTTTAAATCGATTGGAAAAGGCGCACTCCAAGCTCACAAATGCACCAGTTTGCTCGAAGTTGGAATTTGTTCTCCAGCCATCTCCACTTTTGTATTGAACGTAGCTGTAGTAGTTTAATTTTTTAACTTGACCGTGAAAGCTGTTGAAGGTGTTAAAGAAATTATTAGCGCCATAGGTGTTTTCTGTCTCAAAATTAAAACGCTTTCTAGGATTTCCCTTTCGCATTTTAAAGTTTACTAACCCTCCAAACTGACTGCCGTATTGTAAAGCTCCAGCGCCGCGCACGACTTCAATTTGCTGCACCGCTTGCAAAGGTGGGGTGTAATAACTTTCGGGATATCCTAGAGCATCAGCACTGATGTCGTAACCGTTTTGCCGGGTATTAAAATTCGAAGTTCGCTTGGGGCTTAGCCCTCTTCCTCCAATGTCTAGTTGAAGTCCGGCGTTGTCACTCTCCCAAATGTTTAAACTTGGAATTTTACTAAATGCTTGGCGAGCATTGTTAGAAGCTTTGTTTCCAATTAATTTTTCAACGTCAATGACTTCTGTTTTTTTGCCTTCATACAATCCGCCACCTTCCGTTGGGCGAAGCTTTCTTATTCCAAAAGGGTCTTCATTCGCTTGTATAACAACTTCTTCAATGCTATTTACTTTTAAGGTTACCTGTAGCTGAATGGTGGTGTCTTTAGTAAGGGCAACCGGAACTTCAATGGGAATTATGTTTAAGCTTTGTAAACTTAGGGTGTACGTTGCCGGAAGGAGTTGAAGGGTAAAATTTCCTTGTGCATCTGAAACGGCAAAGGTGGTGCTGTTTTTTACGTAAATAACAACTTCAGCCACAGCTTCGTTATTTTGCGACTTAATAACTCCATTGAGGTTTATGATGTTTTGGGATACACCCAGCTTTGCGCAGAAAAGAAGTACGATAAAGTAAAAAGTGTAGACAGCGTTTTTCATTAGTTTGCAAGTGGAATTAACCAATTTTTGGAGTTAAAACCCCCTTTGTCGTATAAGTCAACAGATTTATCAATAAACACCTGACTTCGCCTTCCATTTAAAGAGATTCTGCTGTCTACATAAATTTCTGGAGCATAGCCTAACTCTTTTTCGTGCAATTTGCCCATGTGCTGAGCAAACTGTAGAATCATGTCTGGTTGACTGCGTAATTGCTGCTGTTGAAAGGCAGTCAAGTATTGGTCTAAATTAATTTGCCGCTGCCGGTTTTGTTTTGGGTCTTTCAGAATGAAGTTAGTGTAGCCATTTTTTTCCATTAGCATAACACGCCAGCTAAAGCGATAGCCGTTTTCGTTCCAAAATAAGTTGCCTGGATAGTGCAAATGCCTAAGCGGTAAATACAATTGAACGATAAAGTAGGCCAATAATAAATAAGGGATGAGTGGCGCACGTGTATTACTAGAACGATCATTTTTTTTGGGTGAAGTAAAGGGAAGATAATGAAGTAGTTTTTGATGCCAGTTTGCTGAGAAAAAGATAACTGTGGATACCATCATAATGTAAGGAAACATACCAATCCGTGGAAATAAGATACCGGTAAGAATGTGAAACACAAGTACGAAAAAATATGCTAAAGGCCTTGTTCGTTTGAACCACAAGAAAACCCAAATGAACAAGTCGTAGAGGCACCCTAACCAACTGAATAAAAAGGCAACTTCTTTCAGGTAAAGCCACTTTCCGATAATTGGCAAAGTGTATCTACCGGGTAACCAGATAGCTAATGGTTGTGCTTGCAGCAACCAATCGGCATTTACTTTGGCCAAACCAGCAAAAAAGTATACCATGGAAAGCTGAACCTTAAAAATGAGAATGCACCAGTTAGCACAAACTGTTGTTTTAATTTTTGGAAAAATCAGGGAGTCTAGGGAGTAACTTCGATGCGCTGGAACAAGAATCATCCAAAAAACTAAAGTGCTAACCAAGTAATAGTGGTTAAGGTAATAGGTTTTGTCAATTAATTCAACGTAGGTAAAAAGCAAGAAAAAGATCGTTGTGCTAGCTCTATAAAATAAACCAAAGATTATGAAAAGAGAGCTCAGCGCAAGCAAGCCAAAAATAGCATAGATGGTGGTTTCTGAAGGCAAGGGTAAGCCTTTTATAAAAGTAAAGTGATACGATGGCAAAACGTATAGCTCGTGAACCCAACCTTTGAAAATTGTGCGAACAGTGCTGTAAAATAACAGTGCTCCAAATAAAATTCGGAACACCACTAATGGAGAGCTCGAAACTCGCTGAAAGCAAAGTTCTTTGAATTTTACGAGTAGTGTTTGCATTTTTAAAATGATAAAAGAGGTGCTAAGTTATAGCACCTCTCAATTAAAAGATAAGAATGTTGACTCTTTCCTAGTCTCCATCATTTAGTCCGTCAGCATCTTGAACGTTGAGCAAGGGCAGAAGGTCTGATTTGTAAATAGTAACAAGGGCTTGCACGCTATTGTACAAGTCTTCATTTCCGTTAATTGAGTTTCGCTCGTTTATTTTGGCGTAAATATTAGCAAAGCGGGTTTTAATGTCTTCGTGCACGGTCGTTTGGTTTCGAATCATCAACATGTCATCGTAACCAATTCCATTCACTTGGAGGGTGCTTTCTCCCAAATAAAGATCTTCCATTTCTTCTACAGATGCTTTGAGCAACTGCAAGGTAAAATCTTCATTTCCGGATGCAACTGATTGGTAGTAAGCTTCAATTTTTGTTGGATCTGCAGCAAAGGGAGAATCGTTAGGACCTGATCTGCCAATTGGGAAACCAACTTTACTTTCTCGAATGTGATCTTCGTAATAAATTAAGCCATCGTTTAATTGGACACTTATAGAACTGCCCAAAGCTGTTCCTCCATTTGCAACAAAGTTGGTTCTTAAATTTCCGCTCCACTGCATTACTAAATCATCTGCCCTAGATTTCATGCTAGTTACTAAGGCGTTAAGAAAGTCGATTCGATTGCTATCTGCATTAAAGTAAGCGACAACATCTGTTGGCTGGTACAGCATGTAATCCAACGCTGGAAATCCGTTGGCTCTCATTTGAGCCGTAGTTCCAAAATTATACGATCGATTTGCAATCAATTCATTTAAAACGGATGGATTTATAGGATAGAGATTGGTGTTTTCCACTAAGCCGGCATTCGCAGTAGCATAGTAATTGTGAACTGCCGCTGCTTGGTATGCGAGGCATGCCTGTTGGTAAGCAGTCCGAGTCGAACGGAGGTTGCTTGTATCGGCAGAAGTACTCAATCCATTCACCGCGTTAACTAGGTCAGACATTTTGATTTGATAGTTGACCATGGTTGGAAGGATAACTTCATTTACTTGGTTGCTCAGAAGATCATTAAAATCAGTTGCGGAAGGTTGGTTCTGCTCCTCCTCGGTAGTTCCGGTTTCGTCGTCCTCTTGGCAGGAAGATAAACCGAACATAACCAACATAATCAGGCTAAAAACTCTTAGTGTAAATGTGTTTTTGATATCTCTACTAATCATATTCATTGACGTTACCATTAAAACTGTATAGACCCAAAACCTGGATAGGCTTGGTCTAATATACTTTTAGCGCTCTCCATTTGTGCATCTGTCACTTCCCATAAATTTATGCTGTAAACACCATCTAAGGATGGATTGTTTGCATCCCAACCCATTGTTTGCAATGCTGCGTGAGCCTTTGTTGCGCTTAGTCTGCCTTCAGAGTTAAACGAAAGCGCATAGATAAATGCCAAAGCTTCCGACAGGTGATGCACTTTATCAGCGTCAGTCACATCTTGAATGGCGTCGTTCAAGTAATCGTAAGCAGCAGTTGCCAGCCCAATTTCGGTGTACAATTTAATGTCTGCTACCGCAGCATTGTAGTACGCTTCGTTGGTAGTTTCATTACTTGGGCCAAAACCTTCCCCAGCTTTCAGCACCGAACGACCAAAAATAAAGGCATCCATTAGTTTTTGTGAAGGATTTACTCCGTAATTGGCTTCTATTTCATCGCTAAAATCAAACAGGTAATTGGCAATAAACTTTCCATCCCCGTTGCTTGTATTTGCACTATTAGGGTATGTATTTGGATTTGCGGCTAAGTATCCAAAAGTTTCGTCAAAAGCATGTTGTCTTGCTGTGCCCTCGGTAGAATAATCAGAACCTGCTGCGGTTTCGTTGTTGCCTGCCGGGTTTTGCGCTCCTGCTTGAGTGGGTCTCAGGTAATCATCTACCATTTGATCGTACAATAAAGCACCATACAGCCCTTTTTCTAACAGTTGTATATATTCTAGTCCATTGGCGCTTACGTGTCTTTTGTTGTTTCCAGTGGTAATCATTCCCGCACGACCATTTCTTGCGCTTACTGCAAAGTTTGCTTGACTAGAAAGGGTTAGGCTATCTGCCAATTCAGCGAAACGGTCTGCAACGGATGTATTTCCATTATCAAAGTTGAGTTCGTCTATTTTAGTTCTTATGTCTGAGTCTCCTTGAGCGTCGGTGCTTGCAAATTGATTACGGTTTGGATTGGGCAACGCTTCTCGAATGTCCCAATAGATGGGTTCGTTTCTGGAAGAGTCTACAATTTCTTGCAATTGCGCTATCCTTCGAATTTGACCATTATAAGCGGCTGGAGCAAAGGCCCCCGTAATTTCATATGTATTTGGCGGTGTAAAGGTGCCCAAGTCTACCATCCCCAATACTTCTACTTGACTATTGAGAAAGTTACTTGAATTAGCTTTCGGAAGGGCCATAGGATCAGTATCATCGTCTTCTTGGCATGAAGTTAAACCGGTTATTATACCCAGACCTATTAAGGCAAATACTTTAAACGTTGCGTTTTTCATCTTTCTTATTTTTATTTAGACTAATTCTAAATAGGGTTAATTTTGAGCCACAAATGTACTCCCAAAGGTCGTTTTGTTCAATACCACGGATAGGGTATTTTGTATGAATTTTTGGTTGGATAAATTTAGGTTTCTGCCAACAGCAGAGCGGCAAGCCTTTAATATACCATTTCTTTATTTCGCAAAAATCTGACTGTTGTCCTTGAATGCTTTAAATTCTAAAGCATTCCCCTCTGGATCTAGAAAAAACATTGTTCCTTGCTCTCCAACTTGCCTTTCAAAACGGACGTAAGGATCAATGATGAACTTTGTATTTCGTGCTTTCATTTTTTTGGCGAGTTCTTCCCAAATCTCCCAATCTAGAACAACACCGAAATGTGGAACAGGAACAGACTTTCCATCTACCGGATTAGATACTGTTTTGTTTACGTGATTCTCGTCTATATGAATTACAAATTGGTGCCCGAAGAAATTAAAATCTACCCAATGGTCTGAACTTCGGCCTTCCTCACAGCCCAACACGTCTCTGTAAAAAGATCTACACGGCTCTAAAGCCTTTACGGGTATTGCAAGGTGAAACGGGTTCATATAATAGAAATGTTAATGTTTGATGCTTTAATTAGATAATGGATAAAGTAGCTATTATATCAAGCCTACACTCATAGCGTAAACGGTTAATTCTGAAACAGACTTAATCCCTAATTTTTTTAAAATATTTTTGCGGTGTGTGTGCACGGTATGGTGGCTTAAATGCAGCTTTTCCCCAATCTCTTTATTGGTTAAACCACTTGCAATAAGCGTTGTGATTTCATTTTCTCGCTCCGTTAAGCTGGTTGGTTCGCAATTTTCCGGGTCAAACTCCTTGTTCAAGGCAATGTCAATTACCTTATTGCAATAAAACTTTTCTCCTTTAGTAATGGCGAAAATGGCATGCGTAATCTCCGCTGCATCGCATTGTCTGGTGAGGTAACCTTGCACTCCTTTTTCTAATATTTGTAATACATTTTGCGGGCTATGAATTTCAGAAATAATGAGAACCTTTTTATCTGGGTACTTTTCTTTCAGCTTGAGCGTAGTAGCTACCGTAAAACGTTCGGAAGAGGATAGCGGGTCAATAACAACTAAGTCATAGTTGGTTTCATCTAAATTGGCAAATAGACTTTGCTCATCTACTGCATTGTCAATAGAATCTATTCCACCTCCTTTGTTCAAAATGGCATTTAAGCCACTTGCCATTAGAACATTTGCATTTGCGTGTAAAATCTTTAACCCCATTTATTTAGAATCGTTCTAAACAACAAAGAAACGAATGAAAAGTTCAGGAAGCAATAGAGGGTATATAAAAACTGTGCTTTATATTGAACTTGAGAAGTTAACTTGACAGATTCCAACACAACAGTACTATTCAAAATAGATTGCCCTAAACCCTAGGAAGCGATATCAGCTTATTCAAGTAAATAAAAACAAATTTGTTTAGTAGGCAAACACTCCTACAATCTTTTCATTCAAAAGCTTAATGCCTCGGTCAACTGTAAACTAAAAGCAATTAATAATTCTTGAAATTCAATAAAAGAGTTTACTTTCATGAAACATTAACCAACCTTATCCATGAACAACCAGTTAAACCTTGATATACTCACCAAAACATTTGATGATTTACCTGTTGGGGTGGGCATTTTTCAAGTTCCTGATTTAAAAGACATCAAAAGTATTCGATACGTCTTTATGAACAAGGATCTTCTGTATGAGATGAGAAAAACCAGGGAGGAAGTTTTTGGAAGAAAGATTATAGAAGTTGCGCCTGAAGCATATGAACACGAAGGCGGTGTTTAAGTTATTGAGACCTATCGAAAAGTAGCAGAGGAAGGTGGAACCATCAACTTGGGGTTGGTAGAATATTCTAACCATATGGTTGCAGGCACGTACGAATGCTCGGTTCATTACATTACAGATAATTACGTATACGTGATGCTGAGAAACGTGACCGAGTTAGAACAGGCAAAAAATGATTTAGAGTTGAAGAACCAAGAATTAACTCAATTTGCACATTTAGTTTCACACGATTTAAAAGAACCACTTCGCACCATTTCAGGTTTTGTGAGTTTAATTGAGAAAAAATATGCCGATAAATTAGATGAACAAACAAATGGGTTTTTGCGATTTATATCCGGCGCAACAGTCCGAATGCGCAATGTGATAACCGACCTGCTGGAGTATAGCAGCTTAGGAAAAGGAAAAGATAAGGTTGCAGTTGATTGTAATGAGCTGGTTGAGGTTGTTCGACAAGATTTACAAGCTAGAATAAAAGACGCAAATGCAACTATTGAAGTTGGAGAATTACCTATAGTTCGAGGGTATGAGACGGAGCTTCGTTTATTGTTTCAGAATTTAATAATTATGGCATAAAATTTAGTCGGGAAGGCGTAGCACCTGAAATCAGTATTTATGCTAAAGAACGCAATGGATGGACCTTCACTTTAACAGGTAATGGTATTGGAATCGAAGATGTTGATCAAGATAAAATATTTAGCATTTTCCAACGGTTACATACTAAGGTCGAGTTTGAGGGTTCAGGAATAGGGCTAACCCATTGCAAGAAAATAGTAGAGTTACACAATGGTGAAATTTGGGTAAAATCTACGTTTGGAGAAGGAAGTACCTTTCACTTTACTATTCCAAATCAGCAGTAATAGTTCTTATACAAGTTAGATAAACGTAGCCGCAGTCCCAATTATATCAGCGCTTTCTTATAGGTTATAACTGTTTAGCGTTAATTGTAGGAAATAACTTTTTAATCGGAATAGTAGGATCAATTGAAAACCAAGCCAAACGTTTATTATAAGTACCAATACCTAGTGGGTATAAAACATTTAATGATTCAATGCTGTTAAAATCTAGATATCTTTCAATTTTTTACCGGTAACCCACCACGCATCTTTAACATCTTTTTTTCGAATTGCGCTCGAGGTTTCTATAGCTGATCGCATATCTTGAGCTTGATCGATTATAACGTGAAACCAGGTCCCTTTTGCATTTTTAACTACTCTTAGTTTTTGGGTATGCTCATATCGCGATACATAACGTTCTGCTTGTACTTTAGATTTCCCAGAAGCTAGTACAACATAATACTCTCCAGCTTCGATCTCTTGAAACCTAGCATTCATCTTATCCAGTTTAGATTTGTCTGAGTCAGAGTAAGTAGCGGATGAAGTTACTCCATTTCCATTTATTTCATCTACCGCATTAAGAAGCAACTGCATTTCTGCTTTAAGGCTTTGAATTTCTTTGAAAAGCAAGTCCAGCTTAAACTCAACACTATCTCCTGAAATAGTTTTGGATGTCCCAAGCAGATTGTCTAACCTTTTGTTGAGCTCGTTTATTTTTTGATCGTTTTTTTCAACGTTTTCCTCTGTCTGAGCAAATCCTGCCAATGAAAAGCAAAGAAGTGCAAATGTTATAAAGTTCCTCACTATTTAATATATTTTTTCTCTAATTCAACTATTTGATTTTCCAATAGGGTTAATCTTTTCTCTACAGATTTCGCCGTTTTTTGATCATTTTGTTCTTGCAAGTTTCCAAGCTCTATTTGCATTTTTTGTATCTCCGCGACCACTTGAACTTTACTATAATTATTATTTTGGTCTGCTAACATTTTCTTAAAAGTTTCGGCATATTCGTCTAACATTGAAATAGTAGCATTTTTTTCTGCCTGTTTCAACGGTAAAAAACTAATACGGACTACAATTTCGTTAGAGTTTGACGAAATATCACTAAACTCTGAATTATTCATCTCATAAGCATAACCAATTCCGAATGGTCCTAGATCAAAGCCAAGACCAAAGTTTAAGTTATTTGTAGATTGGTAACCAACCTGAGCCCATATTTTTTTCTTGTATTCACCTTTTAGCAACACATCAAAACGGTTATCAATTACAGGTAAGTTTTGATAAATTACAAGAGGAGTTACAGAAAAGTCAGAGTTTTCGATGTTATACTTGTATGATGCAGTTCCTACAATATGCTCCGAAAGGGCCTCTCCTCCTATAACTAAACTTGGAGCACTAAGCCCAAATTGAAAGGTGCTATAGTCATAAACCAATCCAACCCCTGCAATAAATTTTGTTTCGTCGTAAAAACCACTAGCTAGTGTAGGGTCTGCCTGGTCTAAGAACTCAGAGTTTTGAATACTTGCTGAATTTAGCATTCTCCGCACCGCTCCAGCTGAGATACCAAAACGTAAGTCAGAGTTTTGGTCAAACTGGATTTGATAGCTATACGCTACATCGTATTTTGTTACTTCATACGCTCCTCTTTCATCAGAGACAATTCGTGCTCCAATTCCCTGCGCACTTTTAATAGGGGCATGTATTCCAAACATGGTATTTCTCGGGGCATCGCTAAAACCTGCAGCATAGGTTTTAGTATTTAAAATAGCCGAAATGTTCCCATTGTTACCGGCAAAAGCAGGATTCATGTTAAAACGATTCATAACGTAATTATAGTAGCCATAAGAAAGCTCTTGCGCGTGAATACTTGCAACACTCATGAGCGCTAAACCAAGGGTAAGTAGTTTTATGTTTTTCATTATCTTCAATTTAATAAGGGGTAGGGTTTATCTTTTTAAAGTAATTACTCCTTTAAAAATTTGGCTTGAGTTATTTGGATTTTCTAACAAGTAATAATAAATTCCTTCAGGCAACACAGTGCCATTAAAGGTACCTCCCCAATCATTGTTATAATTGTTTGGTACCTCATAAACAATTTCACCTGAAACACTGAATATTTTTAAACTGAAATCTGAATACAGTTCAACATTTTGAATTTTCCATTCGTCATTCCTTCCATCACCGTTAGGTGAAAAATAACCTGCGGTTGGTAAACTTCCTTCTATTATGTCTAATACTTCGATGTTTATGGAAGCAGTATCTTTCAACCCTCCTAAATCTGTAACTTCAATTTCAATATTATATGAAGTATTGATTTCGTAATTGAAAGTTCTGGAAGAGGTCAATTCTGCAGTCGAATCGTTAATTCCAAAATCTATTTGGCTTCCGAGAATGCGAAAAGTAAACATTTCGTTTGCATCTAGATCCGTTGCAGTTACAAAGCCAATAGATGTGTTTGGGGAGCTGTTTTCAGAGATGGCAAAAAACTGATTTTCAATTATTGGATTTTCGTTGCCATTAGTTAATGCAATATTGAATACTTTCTCTAAGCTCCCTCCTTGATTATCTGCTGTTCTAATCCTAATAGAATAAGACATTTGAGTTTCAAAATCAAATGTGCTATTGGTCTTTAGTTCATTCCCGTCTATAGTAAAACTTGAATTCCCGGAATCACCGGAACCTGCAACTAGATCGTACGTAAAGTTACTTGTTGGATCTTCATCAACACTAGTGATGATAGCTACTCTTGAGCCAATAGCAGCATTTTCATTTACCATGGTATCAGAAAGTAATATATTACTTGGCAAGTCATTTTGATTAACTACTCTGATTATAAAGCTACTTTGCAACGTTCTTCCACCTTTGTCTGTAGTTTCAATTCTAATGTTTCTTGTTCGTGCATTATTAAAGTTAAGCACAGAGTCAACCTCTAATAAACTACCATTGATTCTGAAAAGGGCATTATCGCTTGAGCCTTGACCTGCAACCAAGGTGTAGGTAAAATTATCTGTAGCATCAGTATCTATGGTATTTAAGTCTGCTACAAAAGTTCCTATTGCGGATTTTTCTAATATACTATCAGCTGATATTGTTAAAGCAGTTGGGGCGTCATTACTATCCGTTACATTAACAGTTAATTGACGGCTGAAAGTAGCTCCCGTAAGGTCTCTCGTCTGAACTTCTATAACATAAAGGTTTTTTGTTTCAAAATCGAAACTACTTCCCGTTCTTAATTCATTTCCTGAAATAATAAAAGATGCATTATCATTTGTTCCTTGATTGACAAACGAGTAACTAAAAGTGTCTGAAGTATCCTTATCAACAGTTGTAAATGCACCAATGAATGAACTTTGAGGTAGATTCTCCTTAAAGTTTCCTGGAGTTAAATTGATGTCAGTTGGGGCATCGTTACTGTTGCTAATATTAATGGTGAATATTTCTTGGTAAACCCCTCCAAATCCATCATCCGCTTGAAGTCTTACAGTATAGTTACTTTTTATATTCACATCAAAGGTTGCGTTAGTCAATAGTTTATCGGCAGAAATAGAGAATGATGTGTTGTTAGTGTCTCCAATTCCTGCTACTAACGAATAAGTATGTCCGTCACCTGTATCCGCATCAGTAGTAGTAATTGATCCTACTTCTGTTCCAATAATTATATTTTCAGGAATAATGTTGTTAGAAAGTACCATGTCGGTTGGAACATTGTTTACATCTTTCACAAAAATGGTGAAGGCTTTTGCGAAGGTTCCGGAATTACCATCGTTTGTTTCTATTCTGACAGTGTGAGTAGCTTGAGTATTTAAGTCTAATACTTGGCTAGTAAAAATAGAATCGTTTTGAATACTGAAGTTTCCATTATCAGCATCACCAACACCATTTACCAAAGTGTAAGTGAAAGAGGTGTTGGCATCTTGATCTGTCGTTATCATTTCACCAACAAAAGTTCCGGCAGGTCTATTTTCGTTCACACTTGCGTTTGAAAGTTGCAAATCTGAAGGAGCATCATTCGCGTCAATTACTCTTATTGTTAGTTGTTTCGTATAAGTTCCTCCGTTCAAATCATTTGTTTGTACATAAATGAAATAAATATTTGTATTCTCAAAGTCAAATATTTGTCTTGCTCTTAGTTGATTTCCAACAATATTAAAATCTGCATTATTATTTCCTGGTACATTGTCAAAGCTATATGCAAAAGTTTGACCAGCATCTTGGTCAGTTGTTGTTAACGTCGCTACAACGGTATTGATTGGTAAGTTTTCTAATACTGAATCTGAATTTAGTATAACATCTGTTGGAGCATCGTTTATGTCATTAACGGTTATTTTAAATGTGTCAACAAATAAGTTATTAGCTTTATCAGCAACCTGTAGTCTAACATTGTAAGTTGATTTCGTCTCAAAGTCGAACGAAGTATTTGTTCTAAGGACGTTTCCATTTAAACTGAACGAACTATTGTCAGAGCCTCCAGCACCAGAGACAAAAGAGTACGTAAATATTTCATTCGCATCAGTATCGACAGGAGTTAATGCACCAATGGTATCATTTGCTAGCCCATTTTCATTAATTAGGTTGTTCGATAAGGTTAAACCGGTAGGAGCATCATTTACATCTTTGACAAAAATAGTAATGGGTGCTTCATAAGTACAGCCAAGATTATCTGTGGTTCTTAACCTAATTGCATAACTTGATTTTGTTTCAAAATCTGGCACAAAGTTCGCGATCAAGTTCGCTCCTGAAACACTAAACAACCCATTATTTGTGCTACCCGTTCCGCTTACTAAGCTGTATGTATGCGTTTGTCCTGCATCAGAATCAGTTGTTGAAAATGTTCCAACAGTAGCTCCAATTGCTTGATTTTCTAATAGGGTGTCCGAACTAATTGAAATTAAGTTTGGTTGCGCATTGCTTCGAATTGCTAAAGGGTTTACAGGACTTCCAAAAATAGCATTGTCTTGGAAAGCAATGGTATCAACACTTATGTAAATAGAGTCAGAAGACAATTCGTAGAATCTGAAACTCACCTGCTCTCCATTTACTAAGTCACTATAAATGACCATGCTTGTTTCATATCTGCCTCCAATCACTGTCGATGAAAAAGCTGTACCTCTAAGGGAATCTCCTACAAAAGCTCCTACTTGATTAGAAGGGCTTTGAAGTTCATTACAGTTTAAATCTAACACAGCAGTTACGGTCATGCTGTACTGAAAACGGTTGGGGTTAACTGACCAGCTTGGAGCCTGAGCACTTATAAAACCTGAAACTAATAGTAAAAAGGTTAATGCTAAAGAATTGAGGGTTTTCATAATTTAATTCTAGTTGAATGATTGTTACGCTTAGGAAACGTTATAATTAAGTTTATTTTAAAATTTTGCTGTGAACTACATTTTAATTTTGTGTAATTATAGTTAAGAAATTACTTTATTCGAACTAATTTCTCATTAATGATAGTATCACCATCAGTAAATTTCACCGTGTATACCCCATTTGACAAGAAATATAGTTCAGCGCCATTTAAGTGCCATTTTCTGTTGTCATCAACACTCGCGTTGAAAACTACTCTTCCGTTTTTATCTATGATTTCTAATTGACCGTTTTCGGATATTTCGTTCGGAACAACAATTGTTACAAAACCTGAAAATGGATTGGGGTAGCTGTAATTTTCATTATCTGCGATTGATTCTTTTTTGAATTGATCACAATCAACTGCTGTAAAAAGGTTAAATCGCAAAGGATTATTCACGGCTCCTTGCACTTTATTCTTTTCAAAGTCAAGTTTTGCGTCAACCATCATTTGCTCGCCTGTTGCTTGGTTAATCATTTTAAATGAGTAGGTTTCATTTCCTTCACCAAAAACAGTAATAAAGTACTGGTAACCAACATCTGAATTAATGAACCTAGTTGAGCTTACCCAACCTCTTAATTCTTCATTTTTGAATGCAGCTAATGCCCAATCCTTGTTTTCTAACACTTCTTCGCAAGTATTAATTTTAACAATTGCGTTCGTGCTTGCTTCGAATTGATTTGGGTTAAGGGAGTATAAAGTTGGAAGCGTTTCGTCTAACTTTTCTTGCACTGGCTCTTCCTTAATTCTAAGCAAGCCTCTTCTTGGGTAAACAAAAGTTGCACTATTAGCAGCTTGTAAAAGATACCCTTCAGTTGGTTCTAAAGTTGTTAAACTTCCAATCCAACCTAAAGTTGACAAGTAAACTGCAAACGCTTGTTGAGATTTAATCAAATCTCCGTCAGTTGCGTTATAGTTTGCTAAAGCAGAATTAATTTCGATGTTCTTTGTTGAAACAAATCCAATTCTATTCCATCCTTGAGATACAGTAATTGGCACGGTATCAGGATCGATAGCCAAACCTTTATACTCCAAGGTGTCTGTTGCAGAAATATAAATTAGGTAAGATTGATCGTTGTTTAAACCATTTCTAGTTAAACTACCAGACCACCCTAAAGTTGGGCCACCGTATTGAGCAACCGAGTTAGTTCCAATCGTTTTAACAACGTCTCCTGAGTTAAAATTCATTCCTTGAAAGAAGTAATACAAACTACTCATCTTGACATCAGTTAATGGGAAAGAAACCCAATTCCAGCCGGCATTAAGAACAATTGGTTTGGATAGGTTATTTACCGCATCGAAGATTTGAGGGCTTAAAATACTTCCTATCAAAGAATTCTCCACGAAATAAAGATCAGGGGTTACATTTTCATGTAACTCCCCTTCTGATGCATTCCAAACTTTAAACTTAATTGAGTCAGCATTATTACTGTAAACATCTAAGAAACCGATATACTTATCCAAACTAGGAACGTACTGTAAGTTCGTTTTACCTCTTATCTCATTGTTGATATAAGCAACCAATATATCCTCGTCGTTTACGCTGATATTCCCATTTATTGAAATTTGACCAATTACATTCATGCTTTTAGCGTAAAGGCTTGGATCAAATACAAAGTTAGGTGCTGCTTTTCTAACTTTAAGGTTAACATTAAGTTTTTCAGGATAACCGAAGTCGGTTGTTAATAGTAAATCTTCAACGTAATTGCCAATATTTAAGGCTGGGTTCACGGTAAATTTAATTACTTCGGTACTTTGAGGAGCAATAGTTCCACTTGAAGGAGTAACCGTCAGCCATGCAGGGATATTACTAATAGAGTAATTCTTTACTTGTCCACCACTATTAATAACCCTAGTTGAGAATGTCAAGGTATCATTAAACTCTTTTGAAAGGTTTTTCTCATCATCTTGCCATTTCACTTGGTTTTTATTGATGTATGCTATCCATGTTTTAGGAGATTGCATTTTATTGCCATGTAAATCCTTAATATTTCTTACTGAAATATTAAGCGTAACATTTTCTATATTACTTGGGTCTTCGTTAGTATTTATAACAATTTTGTCATTGTTTACAATCCATGTAAAATTGATGTTCTTCACAGGCCTTTGTAAAGCAATAGCCGGTGATTGAGCAGAAGTCACAAATGCCCCATTTTGTGGAACTAAGTCTAATAAACTAAGCGATCCATCTTTAAAGTTAGGCGTTAAGGTTGGAGCTCCTAATTCCAATTTGTAGTTTTCAAAAGGATAATAGACTAATAATCCAAATTCGTCACCCTTCAATCTATTAAACATGTCTAAATCAATGTTATCTTTTAACCTAGCTGAATTCCAAATCCGAACCTCATCGATTGAACCGTTATAGTATTGATCATACGTTTCAATTGCTCCGTTGATTGAATAACGAGCACCAATTGCAAGTCTAGGTGCGCCAAAACCGTAAAAATTGTCAGCGCTTAAGGTGTTCTGTTGAATACCGTCAATATATGCAGTAGCGTTAGCTGCGCGATTAACTACTAATGCAAAATGATGCCATTTGTTATCGGCAAAGTTTGCTGAAACCGCCGTAAAATCTGTACTATCATTTTTTACATGAATTGTGTTGTCTGCTGCTATTTCAATGTTCCATCCATTTCTGTTTGACCCGTTAGGAGTGAATCTTCCACCACCGTTAGAAAGCATCGACATGGCAGACCCACCTGCAGTTTTAAACCAAAATTCTATGGTTAGGTCCATTTCAAAGGATACAGCGACTGTTCCTGCACTATCTAGTAAAGCAAAGTCATCGGTTCCATCAAAAGTGGCACTGCTACTTTTTGGGCTTATTTCCCATTGAGCATTTACCTCTGCATTTCTAGCTCTAGCTTTATCTTCTGCAAGGGTTCCTCTGCCTTCTTCCATTGGCCAATAGCCCACTAATCCCGGCTCTCTTCCTGTAAGGTTAATATTTAATCTACTTGATATTATAGAACTACTAAGTGCTCTATTCCAAATTCTAATTTGATGCGCACTACCATTGAAGAATTCTGAATTAGTTTGGGAGTTTTTACCAAAGTAAGTTTTACCTCCGCTCGTGAATGAAGAGAAGAAGTTATTGTTGGTACTTGAAAGCGTAGTTGAACTTGATCGGTCAAAAATATCTAAATTCAAATTTGGCTTATCGTAAACAATCGAATAGTGATGCCAAGTACTATCATCTAAAACAGCAAAGGTGGAAGCGTATGTTTGATTTCCAACTGTAACCTCTACATTATTTGAAGTGTTAAAGCCAACTGCAAATAAATTGTTAGAAGTATTACCTTGCGAAACAATAACTTGGGATGTTCCTAAAACGTCTCGTTTCGCCCAGAATTCAATTGTGAAACTACCTGAAGCAAAGTCAAATCCGTTTGCTACTTGAAGGTATCCTGTTGCACCATCAAAAGAAACAGTCTTATCATGCCTCACTTCTTGTCCATTTACAACACCCGATAATTGGAAGTTTTCTATGGTAAGAGAACCAGCCTCAACAGGTTCGTTAAACTGAATAGAAATATCATCGTTTGGATCTAAAACTCCGTCTGCGGGAGAAGGGGTTCCAAATGGTTGCGGATTAACTCTATCAGCAATTCCACCAATAACTGTTGAAAACTCATCTTTATCTGGATTCCCAGGAATTTTACAAGTAGCTATTGCTCTTAACTGATAAGGTTGATCTATTAATTGAATCATATCAAAATCATAAGTGATATATGATTGATTTCTTGGGATTAAGAATGGCGCAGGATGGTTAGGATTATTAAATCTAAACGCAGTTTGCGTTTTTGATAGATTGGTATCAACAAAAGAAGTATCGACAAACCATTCTTCAGCTACGGTTACCCACGAAGCCTGTGCAGATGGTTTATATTGAATCCCGATTTTTTCAAAACCTCCATAATTAATATCGTAACCAGAGAGTAATAGTGGTAAAGTATCATTAAAACTATTATTTAATACAAATTGATCTTCGGGGTTAGTAATATTCACTTCGGTACAAGAAGGTAAAAATTGAACTGATACGTAAACGGTATCTGCAATATCTGGAGCATTTGCGGTACCAAATGAATACTGACATTGAGAATGGAAAACTAACCCAATACTATCATAAATAATATGATTAGGTCCCTTTTCAATTTCAAGTTGCTTTGAAATCGAAGTCCCTGCAGGCACGGCAAATGATCTATTTGGTCCAATTCCGTCAATTTTAAGCTTTGCTCCATTTGGATTTGTAGTTTCTAAAACTTTTAAGTCATATACTTGATCTACTAAACCATCGTTAATTAAATTAACTGTAAAGACTCCAGCTGATTGCGCCGGTACATTGAATAAAATAGCCGGTGATGCTGTTATTCTAGGCTGTTCCAGTTGAATTGTCGCTTGGTCTAGTATTGTATTTGGGCGAAAGTATTTGGTTCTGGTTTCTCCTTGGTATGGGCAAGCCGTTTGCCCTCCTCTGGTTTTAAATATTGGACCGTATCCATCTTTCGAGTCAAAAACATCTACAGTGAATTCGTCACCACCATCAGAGTCATCTATAGTGTAGCTAAATGTAGTTGAGGTTGACTTGGTAGTCGCATTGGATGTAGTGTGAGAATAGTTCATATTCAACCCTGTTTCTATTTCTACCCCATTACCCCCAATTTCGAAGCCAAATGTTAACGCTAACTCTTCACTAATGCTAAAATTAATAGCCAAGGATTCTGTTTCTTCTCTAGAACTTGAGTTAGTGTAAGTCAAACTTGGACCTGCCTGATAAGAAATATTTCTATCTAAATTAGATGAATTGGAAAGTACTTTTTCTTGTTCATTTCTAGCAATCGCGTCTTCCCAAAGCTTTATTTGTTGGTTGTACCACCAAACGCTATCTATACCTGTTGTTAATCGTAAAGTTTTAGTAATAGGAATAAGTCCACCTTCAGGAATACCAGTAATCGTTGTGTCCACTGTTCTGTATCCTGTATAGGCATAACTAACCCCAGCTGAATCTTGAACTGTATTTTTTTGATAATCTGGGGTTGGACCAACACCACGACCTACAAAATCAGGGTGATCATTACTTTTACCGTAATCTGTGTCATTAGGTTGTAATCTAGAAATATATTTAGGGTTAGTTGCTAAAAGTTGATTCCTTAATGCCAGTAATTTTGGAATAACAGACTCTTCAATACCAGCTTGTGTAAATACGAACTCTGTGCCATAGCCTCCTGGAACTGTAAACATGGTTTTTGTTGATCCAATTTTAAACCCTTTACCACCATAAAGCAGTGTGTTTCCAAAGCAGTCACTATTTCCGTTACCACAAAGTGCAGTATCGATTAGAGTAATTACTTGTGATAATCCAAAGTCCATATTCATAGAACGACCAAAAAACACATCAGCCCCTGGGCCTACAAAATCAGGGTCACTGCTAGTTGCCAGTGCTACAGACCGACTAACAGATTCGACTAATTCATTTGAGCCTGTTATACTAGTTTCAACTGTAGTAGAGGTTTTGGCTGAAACTTCTATTTCTGTCTCAGTAGTATAACCTAAACCAATTGAGAACTTAGTTCCTAATTTTACTTCAGTACCTAAGCTAACGCCAATTCCACCAGAATTTTCATAAGTACTTATTGCCGTGCTTGTCACATCTTTCTCCCAGGAAGAGGAACTATTAGAGCCTGGAGGGTCTCTCAAAATCATAGTCACAACTTGTGGCCCTGAAGTGGCGAAAGAGTTTCCAAGTGCTCTACCACCAAAGATAACTCCTCTAAAAAATGGCGAAGGAGTCCCATCTCCCGTGTTAGGAGCCCATGAAACTACAGCGTTTGGAGTACGTAGTCTTAATTCAAACGTTTTAGAAAAACTGTATACAGGTGTAGTGGCATCTTGGGCGGTATTTGCTTGTCCTGCATTAAATCGATAAACCTGAGTTCCACTAAAATTATCTTGAGGCCTTATCGTAAATTCCGCTGTAGGTTCACTGGATAGGTTGTTGGTAATGAAAAGCTTACCGTTTGTAACAGGAACACTATCATAAACCCAAGTTATTGAATCTTTATTTGTGTATACTTCATTGGCTTGTAATTGCCAAGTGTACAATTCATTTTCTTCAAAAATTGGATATCTCAAACTTAAGGCAGCGGAAGGTATTACCATATTTGTGTCTATCAACTTAATACGAATGCTGTCCGAGCCATATTTAGTATCAAAATTTTCACCCAAAACATTTATTATTGGTGTCTGAAAATGGATAAAATCTAAAACCTTATTGTAATTTGCAGAATCAATTCTAACAACTTTCTGAACACCAACTGAGTCTTCAAATAATGTATCTATTTCAGTTTGTATAGGTGGCGTTAATGAAAGGTCAAGTAAGGGGTTGTCTGTAAATCCAATTCCATTGTCTGAAGTAATAGTAAAGTTTGGAATAATAAACTTCATCGGAGGTAAGCTAATTTCATATTCGCCTGTGTTTGGATCTGTAGTTACAGTTGTATCCATACAACCTCCACCTTGTTGCGAAGTAAACCTAATTGTAGCTTGCCCAATGTTGTTTGTGCCTCTGCCAAGAGCGCTAGGAAGGTTCTGTTGAATTCCTCCACCGGCTACTCTTCCAACCACCTTAAACAAGCTGTTGTCAATAAATGATCCTAGCACTTCGTTTTGTTGGAAGTTATAGTTTCCAGAGGCAGGGAAACGACCTAGAGAAAAGGTGTGATTTGATTTACTTGCAGTTATAACATGAGGCCCAATTGGCACTTGCAAAGAGTATTGGCCATTTGCATCTGTTTGTACCGGCACTCCATTTTGGATTACAACCTCTCCATCAACGAGAATAAAAATGTCTTTAACAAAACAAGTAGAGTTTTCAAATTTTACCGAACCTGTAACATTAAAAGACGAATTATCGATGAAATTAACATTGTTAAAGTTTGGGGTAGATCCACCAATAAAAAGAGTAGTGGTTGCAGGTGTAAATGTATGCGTTCCAAATGCTGGTGTTATAATAAAATTATCACCATTGCCTAAGAACGGAATAAAGGGGATAAAATAACTACCTCTCTTATCCGTATAAGCACCTGCAGTTAGCTGACTTGTAGATGGTTTGCTAGAGCTAAATGGAACGTTTATTAGCGCTGCGTGATTTTTATTTGGGGTAAGTAAAGTTTTGGAGTAGTCATAAGCATTGTTACCAAATCCTTCGTCAAATCTCCAGTAGCCCACCAATCCATTTTGAGAAGGGTTGATATAAACGTCAAAACTTTTTCTAATCTCGTCGTCGGTTAATGCTCTATTATAGAAACGCATTTCATCTATTTGACCTCTAAAGAAATTACCAGTTGCCGACTTTCCAATTAAAAAGTCAGAAGTGGTATTGGTTGAAAGTTGATTAGAAACATCCACAGTCAAAAGAACTCCATTTGCATATAACCTCACTGAATCACCTGAAACAGATGCACCAACAGAGGCCCAATTGTTGGCAACAATAAATGAGGATGTTCCAGTAATTGTTTTTGTGCCTGTAGTAAATGTCAATATCGACCCATTCAAGAAAAACTCCCATCCAGTTGTTCCAGTTAATTTTGATGCGATTACTTTTTTGCCAGTTAAGTTTTCAGGCCTTATGAAACTTGTAATCGTCATTGAATCGGTTTGCAAATCTGCAGGGTTCTGAGCGTTTGCATAACTTGTAGTCCCATTAAAGTCTCCAGAAAAGCCACTAGCTCCAGAAGCAGACTCAGCTGTTACCTTAACATCTTCGACAGCGGTTCCTCCATCGTAAGTGACTTGTCCATTTGCAGTTCCAAATGCAAGTCTAAATCCTACATCTTTTGTCGTGTTGGACAATATTGTATTTCCTGCACAATCACTAACCCCCTCAATGAGGTATTCATACAATGTGTTTGCATTTGAAGAAACGTCTGAATAAAACCTCGAGCTCCCATTAACTGAGGCTACAAATGTTGTGTCAGGGATTAAAGGGTTTATGCGATAAATATACCAATCGTCAACCTGTCTTGTAGGGGACTTCCATTTTACTTCAATTCGATCTCCAAATTCTCCATCAGAAGCGTCTACTTTATTTTGAGTAGTATTAAAAACATTGGCAATATCAGCCGGAATATAAGCGGTTTGAGAATTTGTTGAAATTACACCAGTGGTTCTGCAAGAGTTAAAAACTTTAACAGAATAGGTCAAATTGGCGCAGATATCTGCTGTCTTATCTACGTAACTTGTTATGTTTTCTGCAACGTCAAATTCAACTTGGCCGTTGGGCCCTTGTCTAACCACTTTAAAACCCTCCTCCATTTCCGAGTTGTCTGTCCAAGTTAAAGTAACTTCTTTATTCGTAATATTTGGCGTTATTCCGGTAGTAACTGTTGCAGCCGGAACCCCCAAACCTACTCTTGACTCTATATCAGAATAGGCGGAAAAAAGTGGATTTCCTGGTGCATTTGGACAAGTAGCCGTGGCTCTCACCCTATAGTAATATTTTGTACCAGAAACAGAATTATTGTCTCTGTATGCCCTATCTGAACCTGAAAGTTGAATGGTTGCCAATCCTGTAGTAAAGCTTGAATCAGTTGCTTTATATACCTGAAAGTTATTAGGGTTATTTGAGTTTGACCAATTCCAGTTTACATCTAATTCCCCGTTGCAATTTGCTTGATCAATAAAAACACCAGAAGGATCACCTGCAACCCCAATTTTACGACCATTTACTTGAGCGCCTTGGGTAATGGCAGTTCTTGCACCTCCTCCCGGGTAAAGCATCTTTGTTTTAATTTTATACTCTTGTTCAACACCGGCAGGGGCGCTTGCATCAGCATATGATGTAGAATTGCCGGATATATTAGTTGCTACGTTAGTAAATACGCCGGTGGTATTAGCCGTTCTCCTTGAAACTTCATACCGTAAAACTGGCGATCCAGCACCTAGTCCTGGAGGATCCCAATTGAGAAGAACATTTGCGCAAGATTGGTCATACCCGGCATTTACTGATTGAGGATCATCTACTTTTGTAAAGATGGGAATAGGGATAGTAAATGGTATAAGAGTGCTAGTACATGAACTATAGCTATTACCAAATCTTCCTTCAAATGTAAGGTTTACAGGATTCGTGAAAAATTCGCCTGGAAGATTCGTGATTGTCTGAGGACTTCCCGCAGTAGAACCTCCACTAGTATTATCAAATATGACCCGTGTAGTTGCGGAACCTATTTTATACGATAACTTTTCGTCAACACCGTAATTTTTGCATCTACTTGTCCCTGCAACGTCTGTCCAAGATATTGTCATGGAGCCATTTTGATAATCTACGCTTACCTGAACATCTGCGGAGGTAAATTGCGCTTGGCTTTCAAAAGTTGAGCAAGCGAAAAGTAAAATCAAGAAATAGAAAACTGACTTATTCATAATGGTGTAAATGAGGGGATTCAAGTTTTTAACAAAAGTTAAGAATCCAAATTTAGTTATTTTATTTTTTGCAAAAAAATGTTTTGAATTGCGCAAAATATTCATGAAATGTACTTTTGTTTTGAGAGTTACTGCTAAAATATATAAGTTTGAACTTCCTTCACAAGGAGATAAATATATCTGCGTGTTAAGTAATTATTAAATCTACAAGAGTGTCGAGCGAATTAAACTTTTTAAGTTTTACATCAAAGGAGTTTCAAGTTGAAGTCGGATCATTGAGTTTGCAAACTGAGTATAGGAATTTGCCAAACTGGAGTTCATTGAATGCGTTAATCTTTATTTCTGCTATTAATGATGAATATAATGTCTTGATATCTTCTACTGACCTATCTATGTCAAAAACACTTGGCGATTTGTTCACTATTATTCAAAGCTCAAATTAGTGGCATTTTCGAAAATAATTGGAACTAAAATCAGTGGGATTGCGACAGTGTTGTCTTCTAACAAAGAGGACAACCTAGAACTTCCTGCGCTGAACCTAAAGCAAAAAGAAGAATTAATAAAACACACAGGCATTAGGTTTAGGCATGTCGCTAAAGAGAAGGCGCAATCGGGCAAGGTTCTTTTTAAGTCGGGAATTGAGAAACTTTTGGAGTTATTGACATGGGATAAGAGTTCTGTAGACATATTGATAATTGTAACCCAAACTGCACAATCGCCAATTCCATCTTTGGCCTGTCAAATTCACGGAGAAATGAATTTTCCTACCACTACTTTGGCATACGATATTAATTCAGGTTGTTCTGGTTTTGTATATGGCTTGCACACCGCAAGTCAATTATTAGCTTCTTTAGATCAAGAAGGCAAAAGAGCTATTTTGTGCTGTGGTGATGTATCAACAAGTTTAACTGAAGAAGGTGATATGGCTGTGAAGCCTATATTTTCTGACGCAGTTTCAGCTATTGGAATAGAGGGTTGTAAAAACAGGGAAAGCTTCTTTAATTTAGAAACTTTTGGGAAAGGGCAAAATGCCATTTCTATGGTAAAAAATGAAACTGGAGACTGGATGCGAATGGACGGAGTCGATGTGTTTAATTATGCTGTTAAGTATGTACCAAATAATATTAAAAAGTTACTTGAAAAATATTCTAATGAGAGCAATACTCCCAAAATGTATGTTTTTCATCAAGCGAACCTTTTAATTAATAATTCAATAATGAAAGCAATAGGAGCAGATAAGGGTGAGGTGCCAAATTCATTGTATGAATATGGAAATACTGCATCCGCAAGCATTCCTCTTACGTTAAGCCTTAATTGTAAACCTGAGAACTCCAATTGGGCTGTACTCTCAGGTTTTGGAGTTGGCTTTTCAATTGCTTCGGCCTTGGTAAAAATTGATGCAGTGAAAATAGCGAAGCCTACATTTATTAATATCTAATTGAGAAAATGGTTGAATTAGATATAGTTATACCGCTTTATAATTCGAAGAAAATACTCCCAAAATTGGTGAGGCGCTTAAATGAATGGAAAAACTCCATCGATTTTAGTTTTAATGTAATTTTTGTTGAAGATGGAGATGTTGAAAGCAGCAAAAGTATTTTAGTAAAAGCAGCTGCAATTTTTCCTCATCGATTTGTAAGGTTGTCAAAAAATTATGGACAGCATACTGCCACTGCAATTGGGTTAAGTTATTGCACGGCTCCACTTATCGCGACAATTGATGATGACTTACAGCACGATCCATTTGAAATTGAGAAGTTAATTACTTGTTTAAATGAAACTGGATCAGATTTGGTATTTGGAACTTTTGAGAAGAAGGAACACTCGTTTTTTAGAAATTTGGGAAGCACAGTATTGCAATTGATTTTTAGCTATGAAAAAGTTGATTACTCATCTATCACTGCTTTTCGTTTAATGCGTTCAAATGTAGCAGCCTCTTTTAAGAAGAGTAAAAAACCAATTGTATTTATTGAAGAGTACTTGCTCAGAAATGCCAGTAAGAAGTCAACGTGTATTGTGAACCATTCAAAAAGAGAAGGCGAATCCTCTAGTTATTCTTTTTGGAGTTTATTCAAATTTGCATTAAAAATAATAGTTTTTCATTCTTCATTTTTATTGAATTTTATAATTCGATTTGGAGTTGTAACAGCCGTTACTTGTTTTTTTGTAGGGTGTTATTTTATCTATAAAAAAGTTGTTTATGATTCTAATGAGGGGTTCTCAGCTCTAATTGTTTCTATCTTTTTTTCCACAGGAATTCTACTAATGACGTTAGGGGTGATTGGGGAATACATTCGAAGAATTTGGATCAATCAAAATGAGTTAGACCAAATTATGATTGCAGAAGATGAGCAGCTATGATTGAAAAATTTGGAATTTGCTTAGAACCTTTAACACTTGAGACAGCGATGCTTGTTCGAGAGTGGAGAAATTCTCCAAAGGTTAATCACTATATGGATTTTAAAGCGCAAATTACCAAAGAGCAACAAGAAAAGTGGTTTGAAACGACGTTAACATCTGCCAATGTTTATTTTACAATCCGAAAAGGCTCAACTCCAATAGGGTTAATTCATCTAGATCGGTTTGATGCCAAAAAAAAAACGGCTTATGCAGGTCTTTTTATTGGCAACGAAGAATTTGAAGGAACAGGCATTGCTTTTAAAGCTTCAGTTGCGCTTTTGGAATATGCTTTTGAAGAGCTGAAGTTGGAAATGGTTTATGCAAAAGTGCATGAAGATAATACAGTAGCCATTGCTTATAATAAAAACCTAGGATTTGAAGATGATGGAGAAGAGTCTGGCCCCTTTCTAAGACTAAAAATTCACTCTATTGCCTTTTATACTAGGCGGACTTATTTGCTGAATTTATTAGCGTTGTAAAATCCGCCATCGAATTTCGTCGAGTTTTAATTTTGCTTTTTGCAAGCTGCTTTTTCCTTCCAAGTTTAAATAGTCTACTGTAAAAATACTCGGATTTAATATCCATTTAATTAATCGGTTAAGCTTTTTTTCGTCCTCGTATGGAAATTTGGTTATGTCAAATTTGTTTTTTATTTCCGGATGAATTTTAGTGAAGTATGTCGTCTTATTGTGAAAATAATAGTCGTCTTTTTTAAATCCTAGAACATTCATTCCAATATGAAAGCTAAGATGCTTGTCGAATATTATTTTTGGATTTTCTGCCACCGCTAATAAATTATGTAAAAGGCTAACTTCTAAAAAAGGAACCCCAATACAAATACCGTTTAAATGCAATTTTTCAAGTAAGGGTTGCTTGAATATAAAACAGTCAAAACCAGGGTGAGATTTGCCTAGTTCTGCATACATTTTTGGAAGTTGCTCAACAGCGTTATATTTATTTTCTAATCTTCGGCGGTTAATTGTAATAAAATCGTGGCCCTCTTTTATGTATTCGTGAATAGTATTATAGAAAAAGGGCATTAATGCAATGTCTACATTGGTGTAAATGATGTAATCATTGTTCTCAATTTCGTTGGTTTTCAAGAGGATATCTTTTATTAGAGGGAGCTTACGTCCGTTTAATTTGGAATTCACTTCTTTTATAGACCTTTTTAAGTTGCTTAACTTTTTGAAATAAGTAGGAACTACATCCTCATCTTCGGAGTATTGCGTGGAGCACAGAGTTAGTTCGAAATCAGAAAGGTTAGCCTGCTCTTTTGCCACCTTCATGCTTTCGAAAGTGATAAGTTGAGCCGAAAACAATTCGTTACTTTTAGCTACTTTTACTGGGTTTACAATGTGGGTAATCTTTAACAATAGCGTCGATTTAAATACTTTTTTGGTAAAAGTAAATTTTATAAATCAAATTAAACAACCCCAATTTTAGGTAGCAAGAACCGATTTTAAACATGCATACTAGAAAGTCAACTATCTACACTTCTGGTCGTGATTCGTTAAAAACTGCGATCATAAAAGTATGGGAGCATAAGAATTTGATATGGGTTTTTGCAAAAAGAGACATTCAGGTAAAATATTCACAAACGTATCTCGGAATAATATGGAGTTTTTTTAAACCGCTGTTAAGTTTATTTATTTACGTTCTTTTTTTCGGAATTGTTTTAAAGTGGCAGACAGGAGAAGTTCCTTATGCCGTTTATGTTTTGAGCGGGTTAATAGGTTGGAATTTATTTAGCTATATAGTCAATAACGGGGTGGTATCTGTACATGAATCTTCAGATATTATAAAGAAAATTTACTTTCCAAAAAGCATTTTGCCTTTTTCTAAAATGTTAGTAGGTATTGTAGATGCATTAATAAGTTTGGTGTTACTACTCCCTCTTATGCTCTATTATGAAGTTGGAATGACTTGGAAAATAATTTTTATGCCTCTGGTTTTATTATTTAATGCAATTTGTGGCTTGTCCATTTCATTTTTAATAGCTGCAATCTCTATAAAAAAGAGAGATATTCTGCAAGTATTGCCTTTTTTAATTCACATGGCGATTTGGTTCACACCCGTATTCCTGTCTACAGATGTTTTTCCGGAACAACTTCACTTCTTTTTTTCAATAAACCCAATAGCAAACGTTATAGAATTGTGGCGCTGGGTTTTGTTTGATGGAGTTACTTTTCAGTGGGTTTGGGTGATTAACTTTTTTACTACTGCTATTTTACTTTTAATTGGATTTTATTTTTACACCTATCGAGAAGACAAATTTGCTGATTTTATATGAATAATCAAGTTGCCATATCAGTATCAGGTCTTTCAAAGAGTTACCCTTTGCGCAGTTCGGGTATTGGGGTTAATCAAAACAGAAAGGAAGTTTTTCATGCTTTAAAAAACATCTCGTTTGACATCAATAAGGGTGAAAATATAGTAATTATTGGAGCAAACGGAAGCGGTAAAAGTACTTTGTTAAAAATTTTAGCAGGTGTTACAAAACCAGGCTCAGGTATTGTCCAAATTCGAGGGAAAGTTGCTAGTATCTTAGATATTGGAGCAGGTTTTCATCCAGAATTAAATGGGCTGGAAAATATTTATTTAAATGGGCAACTTTTAGGATTTACAAAAGCAGATATTAAACCAAAAGTTGAAGCAATAATTGAATTTAGTGGAATTGGTCATTTTATAAATGAACCAGTAAAAAGCTATTCAAGTGGAATGTTTTTACGTTTGGCTTTTAGTATTGTAGTTCATCTAGATTTTGATGTTTACCTGTTTGATGAAGTGCTGAGTGTTGGGGATGCTGAATTTTTGAAAAAGACTCAACAGTTTATTGCCGAGTTGAATAGTGATCAAAATAGAACAATTGTTTCAGTAACCCATAACATGAACGAAGTTCATTTCGATAATAAAGTATTTGTGTTAGATCAAGGGAGTTTAGAGACTGGAGATCCTAAATTTCTTTTAGAAAAATATTTCCAAGAAAAAACCATTGACAAAAATTTTGCAAATTTGGTCACTCATAATTCTAGAGTTAAACAATTTGAAATTGAAACAAATAGTAAGTATATAGAACTACTTGACGTTGAAATATGGCAAGAAGAGGGAATAAAGAACTTTAGGACAGATTTACCAATTGAAATAAGTTTTACATACAAGAAAAAGTCGAATGAGTTTTATATTGACCCAATGGTTTCAATTTCTAATTTCTCAGGAAGAATTATATTAACCACTGCACCATTTGTTAAGGGAGATTTTGACTCAAGTTTAGGCCCCGGGGTAGTAAAGCAAGCAGTTGTTTTTCCTGCATATTTCTTTAATTCTCAAATTTATTTTATCAGTGTATATTTCATCAGAAACGCTCAAGTTATTTTTAATAATATCTTCGACGAAGAAACGGACAATTTAGATGAAATAAAGAAAACTCAAGTTTTCTTGAGCCTTACTAATTTTATTCCTTTCAAATTATTATTGTCAGGCGCCAATACCAATGCTGACATTTCAAACATTGATATAAGTGGGGCTTTATTGGCGGGTTTACATTGGGAAGAAAAGGAGGAAGCTACATGAATTTAGAATTCACAAAATCTATTCTTGATTATATAAAAAGTCCTTCAGACGTAGATAGCTTAACTAAGTTTGAAGAGCTGATTTATAATAAAGAAAGGCTTACGTTGATTGAAAGAAGCTTTTACGATAAGTTCATTGTTTTTCTAATTGACAACGATATATCAAAAGTACAAGGAGATGTGGTTAATGTTGGAATATTTAGAGGAGGGTTTTCTCTTTTCTTAAAAGCTTTCTTTTCAGACTTGCACATTACCTGTCATTTTTGGTTATTCGATTCCTTCATAGGGTTTGAGAACTTGAACCCTGATAGTAAATTAGAGAAGGAGTCTTTATTGTGGTTTAATTCATACCTAGAAAAAATAAAATTTCCATCTCATCAATCAGTTTCAGAGCTTTTTGAAAAATTTAATATGACTGAAAGTCTTTCAATTATTGAAGGGGATATAGAAGAAACATACCGACACTTTGACGGGGATAGTATAAGTATTCTGCATATAGATGTTGATTTTTATTCGCCAACATATAATAGTTTAAAATTCTTCTATGATTTGGTTTCTATCGGCGGCATAATTGTAATTGATGATTATTATTTAGAGCAAACCAATTGTAAAGAAGCAGTGGATAGTTTTAGAATAGAAAAAAATATCCAATCACCGTTGATTAAATTGGGTAACTACCAAGTAGGGTGGGTAAAAAGTTAATATGCAAAAGTTAAAAGACGAATTATCTAAAATTTATACATCTAAGGTGTTTCAAGATTTTTTGATCAGAAATAATCGTTTAGTTCAATACCATTCAGAGTCTTATAAAGAGTATTTTGGATTCAATATTAATCGTGGGAAAGCTGAAAACATAAAATTTTATATAACTTATTTAAGGCACCTAAGCGAAAAGGAGCTGGTTCAGTTATTAGGATTTAATCCTCCCATAAATCTAAAAAAGGCATTCCAAGAGAGGAGTAATAATTATGACCCTAAAAAAGGTGGTACGGGGACAACTTTTACATTTAAATATGATGTTGGAGCAAATCGTTTTACAATTGGGGTCTATTTTTTAATAAATAATAGTAAAGGGTGGAATATAGATGATTATCCGTTTTTAGTTAATTATAAAGAACAAACAGGTGAAGGTGTCGAGTTAAGCAGTGAGTACTTGTTGTATTATGAGTTTGACACTAACCACGAAATGTTAAATACAAGAATCCACTGCTACTCAAAATCCAAAAAATTATTCAGTTTTTTAGAAAAAAAGTATGATCAAGTTATACAGCCTTTTACGCATGAGTTAGAAATTTATTTTGATAGAAAATCAATGAATAAGTCTAAGGTAAATTTATTAATGGACTTAGTAATGTTCAGAGGGCCATATCAAGAGACTAGGTCAGGGAGAGAAATTTCTAATTTTATCAAACGCAACTCCTTTTTAAATAAGTTTTTACCTGTTTGCCCAGGTTTTTATAGTGATAGTAGTATTCTGTCAATTTACTTCATGAACCTTACGGCGGAAATAGATAGTCCAATTCACACCTTTGAAAATTTATTTAATGTATTAAATTATGAATATCAGTAGTTTAAGCACAGTTGTAAATAGTATTAAGTTTATCCCTGAGGAGGTATCCGAATTTGACTTAGGAGATTTTCTTTATTCGGAAGATATCGACATTTTACTGCATAAATCTCAGTTAAATCATTTCTTAGATATTTTAGAATTACACAATGCATATGAAATAGAAGGAGATATTGTGGAATGCGGTGTTTGGAGAGGAGCATCTGCTGCCATTCTCAAATCAAGTGTAAATGCAATATCCCCTAGCAAAAAAATGTTTTTGTTTGATTTTTTTGGCGAAGACGTAACTTTAAATCTCGATAAATTAACGGTCAAAGAAAAGTTATTAATCAATAGGGTTGATGGTAAAAAAATTAAGCTACCGAACTTGGAGAGTGTTAAACAACAACTAGAAAAGTTTAAGTTGCTAGATGATTCGGTATATTTTGTTCAAGGTGACGTAATTGAAACCACCCGGAAAAGCCAACTGGGTAAAATCTCGCTTCTACATCTTGATTTAGATTTTTCTTACACAACAGACTTTGTTTTAAACCAACTTTATGACAGAGTTGCAAAAGGGGGAATAATTGTAATTAATGATTATAACATGCAAAGTTTAGATTGTAAGAGAGCTGTGGATGAATTTATGAATCAGCATCAAATTAAAAATAAACTCATCGAAGTGGGCAGTCATCTTGCTTATTGGATAAAGGATTAAAATATGCAGGTTCCAATAGCATTCTTTATTTACAAAAGACCTGAGTTAACCAAAGCGGTTTTCCAGCAAATTATTGCATCTCAATTAAAAGACGTATTTGTGTTTGCTGATGGACCAACTAATGACTTAGAAAAAGAGAAGTGCGAAGAAACTAGGGCAATTATAGACCAGTTTCAAGACGGTAAAATGCGACTCCACAAACATTACCAAGAAGACAACATTGGGCTGTATGAAAACATCAAGCAAGGATTGAGTTTAGTATTCACTCAATTCGATCAAGTAATAATTTTAGAGGATGATTGTATGCCTCATCAATCGTTTTTTACATTCTGTTTAAAGAATTTAGAAAAGTTTAGATACGATCATCACATAATGCAAATTAGCGGAACTTCATTGTTGAATGATAGTGATGGAGGCTTTAAGTCACTAGAGTCAAAGTATAGTTTGCCAAATTGGGGTTGGGCTACTTGGAAAAGAGCTTGGGAAAAATTTAATCCAGAATTTACCACCTTCAAAACGAACGAGGACTTTTTTACAAAAAAATTAATTAATGACGATAGTTTACCAATAATTAAAGCGTTAAGCTCATTAAGTTATGGAAATAGAAATTCTTGGGATGTTCAATGGATGGCTGATTTGTGGATAAATGGTGGACATACGATCCTACCAAGCACTAATTTGATAACTAACCTGGGTAATGGTGAGGGCTCTAGTTATATGCCTGAGTCAAGCCCTTTCTGCATTCCAACTCCCAACCAGGAATTGGAACTCGTTTCGAATATATATGAGAAAATTTCTATTGAGCAAGAGTCAAGGATTGAAAGTTCCGTAGCAGACCTTATTGATGGATTTATTAGTGCAAGTCAAGATGTTTTTTCTCTTACAAAGCAAATTATAAAACACATAGAGCCAAGAGGATATAAAGAAAAATATAGTTCATTAGAGGAGCTAAAAGAGGATTTGATTCCTTTACCAAAATTCACCTTATTACCTAAGTCTTTTTTCAATTTGTTTTTAGAAAAATATTCTAAAAAGGATCCTATTTTTAATGGAAACTGGGTTCAAGTTGGTTGTTGGAAAGGCGGGAGTTCTTTATTCTTAGCCTCCTTGAGGGAAGAAGCTAGAGCAGCGGGAAAATTATTTATAATTGATACATTTGGAGATATACCTACGAGTAATCTGCATTGGGAAAAGGATATTGCCTTTGTAAATTATTTTCAAATGAATTCTCCAATTTCAAGTTACAAATTAGAAGTCGAAAGCCTTTTAAGAAAATATGACTTACTTGAAGCTTCGAGAATAATAGATACTACAATTGAATCTTTATTACCTGAGCAATTACCAGAACAAATAAGTTTTGTTTTTATAGACTTAGATTTTTACGAACCAACTTTGTTAAGTCTAGAGAAACTATATAATTCAATTGTGAAAAATGGCGTTATATTAATCGATGATTATTATTCACCATTCTTTAATTGCAGAGAGGCGGTTGATCACTTTTTTACCGTAAAAAGGGAAAAAAGAGAAGTAAGTTTTGAGCAGTTTTCGAGTAATATTTTAATGATTCACAAACATGGTTAACACTCCAGTAGTAATTTTTTTATACAAGAAATTGGCTTCTGTTGAGATAATTTTAAATAAGCTTTGTAAAAGCGCTCCATCAAAGGTTTACATTGTAATGGATGGGCCTGAAGACCTTAAAACTAGAGAAAGGCAGAACGAAATAATGGAGGTAATTAGCATATTTAACTTTACCGTCCCTTTTCAAATTATTCGTCCAAAAGTTCATTTGGGAATCAGAACAATCATTCAATTTGGATTAAACAAGGTTTTCGAAACTGAAGAGCGCGCAATAATTCTAGAAGATGACACTTTACCTTCACCCCTGTTTTTCAACTTTTGTGAAAAGATGTTGAACCAATTCGAGAATGAATCAACCGTTGGCTGTATAAACGGATCTAATCTAGGAATTGAAGCAGGGAAACAACACTACTTTATGTCCAAGTTAAGTCTGCCCTTTTGGGGCTGGGCAACTTGGAAAAACCGATGGGAACAATTTCCAGAGAAGTATGATTTTTGGTTGAAATTTAGGGCACAACAATCAAATCATGAGATATTTGAAGAAAGCACTCTCGCTATATTTGATCGCTTTGTGAAGAAAGATAAATCGTGGGATGTAAAGTGGGCGATGTATTTATTAGCTAGTTCTTTAAGAACTGTTTTCCCGGGTGAAAATTTAATTTCAAACGTAGGGTTTACCGGCGAAGCAACTTTTACGAACATTTCTAACTCTAGTTTTTCCAATTTGGCTGCAGAAGAATCTACCTTTGGAGAAGAAGATTTTAAGGAAGAAAAACAGTTGGAAGATAAATATTTATTAAAAACTAAAGAACTTATTCAGGAAATGGCAAGAAGAGATACCAAACTATGAAACGACCAATTTTTAAGAATCAAGAACACGACAAGCTATATTTAAGGAATGGATGTATCCAGTCGAATTTACTTTCGTCTAAGCAAGTTGAGTATCTCTTGGAAAAAATTTTAGAACTTAAACCTGACGATAATTTTTCGCCAGATCGGAAGGGAGCTTCGAACTATCATTGTTCCTTTTTAGATACAAATGAAGAATATAAAAAAGCATCTAACAGGCTATTCAAATCTGTTTTTAATCCAATAGTTGATACCCTTTTCCACAACTACGAAATTTGGAATGCCAATCTATATGTAAAACAACCCGGCAAAGGGAAGTTTGAGATTCATCAGAACTGGACTCATGTGGAAAAAGAAGAACAGACAACATTTACGATTTGGTGCCCATTAGTTGATACATCAATTGAAAACGGAACATTAGCTTTGGTAGAAGGTAGCCATAAGATAATAGCTGACCTTGCAACATTGAATGTTCCTTATTATTTTAAAAACTTCGAAGCTAAACTTTTAGAGAAATATCTTAAGCCAATGCCTTGTTCAGCAGGAGATGCTATAATTTTTGAAGATGGAGTGATTCATTATTCAGATGTAAATAAATCTGATAAGCCTAGGTATGCATTACAAATATTGATTGGACCTAAAGAAGTGAACCCTGTCTACTATTATTTTGATGAGAGTAAAAACGAATTTGAAGTATTTGAGATTAATGAAGATTTTTTCTTGAAAAATAATTACACGACTTTTCATAAAAGACCTGCAGATCATGTTTCAAAAGGAAGCATAAAGAATGAAAATAGGTTAATTGAAGAAGAAGGATTTGTTGAGGCTTTGAAAAATGGAAATCTAAGAAGAGAAACTCTTTATTCATAGTTTGGTCTTAATTAAAGCAAAATAGGTGCTTAATGAGTAAGGTATTAAATATTACAAACGCAGATTTTTTGCAGAACCCTTATATTACTTATGGGTCGCTTAGAAAATTAGGCGCCGTTCATTTTTTGCCAGAAAACAATACGTGGTTGGTCGTTGACTTTGAGGAGATCAAACAAATCCTGGATAATCCTAGCTTGTTCTCATCTGAAGGCGAAAATGGATTTGATCCGATTTTGCTAAATTGTGACCCTCCGAAACATACACATCACAGAAAGATACTAACTGGTGATGGAGCACCTTTCTCTTCTAAGCGAATCTCAAAATTGGAAACAGACAATAGAGAAATTGCACAAGCCCTGCTACAACCATTGCTTGAAAATACTAGTATCGAAGTTTTAAGTGACTTTGCACTTCCATTCTCCTCTTTAGTGATTCTAAATTTGTTGGGAATAAACACTCAAAATAACGCGGCACTAAAAGCTTGGTCTCAGTCAGTAGTGGCAAATAAACCGAATAGTAAATCTGATTTTGCCGAGCAAAAATGGGAACAGTTGAAACCAATTGTGAAACAATGGATTAACGATGCAAATAAAAACCCTGAAGGCGAAGGGTTAAGTGAAATCATTTTTCACTCCTTTTCTCAAAAAAATTTTACAGACGAGGATACTCTTAACCTAGTCAAGGTATTGTTGCTCGGAGGTAACGAGACAACACCAAATTTAATTTCTTCTGCCTTGTTGATTTTGTTGAATAATAGTGAACTGCTTAACGAGGTAAGAAACAATTATGACTTAATTGATGCGGTCATAAACGAAACGCTGAGGTTGGAAACTCCAACCCAAATTATTCATCGTACAACAAGAGAAAATGTTACTATTGGAAAGAAGCTAATTCCAAAAGGTAGCCTAGTAAGTTTAGCTCTAGGAGCTGCAAATAGAGATCCTAAAGTTTTTGAGAACCCTCATAAATTTGATATTAATAGTAAAGAAAGAAAAATACTTTCTTTCGGTTTTGGTCCTCATTATTGTTTGGGTGCTCATTTGGCAAAGCAAGAAGCACAAATTACGCTGGAATTGTTATTGAAGAGTTTTCCAGATCTGCGCTTGGATAAACAGGAGCATTTAGTGTATAAGTCTTCTAGCTTTGTGCGAGGGTTGGAAAGATTAACTATTAAGCTTTCTGAAAATAAGTTTCATAAGCCTATTTCAACAGTTAAAAAAGAGGCAGTAGAGTTGTTGAAGAATTCAACATTGCCAAACGGAGAATTTCCAACTTATGAGTATTATCCAAACACTGAAGAGTTAAGGCCAAAAGGATGGCACATTACAGCACCGTCTCCTTTTGTGCACGCCAATGTAGTTTTATCATTGATTAATTTGAAGAATATAGGATTGGAATCAGTCATTGTGAAAGGAACTGAATTTATTCAATCTCAAAAAGAATACGGTGACGTTTGGCGGTTTTGGCAATTTGGCTCTGCTGCCAACAACGTTCCACCAGATGCGGACGATACGGCAATTTGCTCTGCAGTATTGGAGTCGGTTGGGAAGAAACTAGAGAATAGAAAGTTATTGGAAGCTAATATTGAAGCCAATGGAGTTCTAAAAACATGGATCTCTCCTAAGCTCAGTGATTTTTTTATGAGACCAAGGCTGAGCTACAAATGGTGGAGAGAAAAGCAATATTACCAGCCAACGGTTGATGCCAATTTGTTGAATTTAAATGATTTTGAGTTGGGAGTTATGGCGAATACTCTCCTGTATTTAGGTGAAAATAGCATTACAAAACCAAGCGTTGAACTTTGTATAGATTTATGGAAGGATAACAAGGGTACCAATCATTTCTACAATAACGATATGGTTATTGCCTATCATATAGCCAGGGCCTATAAACGAGGAATAGCTTCTTTTGAGAAACTGTCAGCAGATATTTTGGAACGAATTGAAATTCGGTTCAACACCCTATCTTTTCCGGAATTACTATTAGCAGGCTTGTGTATTAAATACTTTAAGTTAACTACTAACATGGGAAATCGAATTGCTGATAGAGTTAAAAGTAGTGTTGTTGAAGAAGACTTTGTATTTCCGCACTTTGGGTATTTTACTTCAAAAGATAGAAATTATGTGGCAGGTTCGCCCATGTTATTGGTATGTTGGTTTTTAGAGTTAAGCGAAGAATGGGACTGTTAAACGAAATTTTTACAAGGCTTCGGTCTTTTCTGCTCTATCACAGCATGTTGTTTATCAATTACATTCTGTTGATTTATTTTCTGAAATCTATTCCTGTTGATTTTGAGGTTCTGGGCTCGTTAGTTTTAAGTTATATTCTAACAGGTGTTGGGGCCTTTTTGCTAAACGATTATTATGATAAGAAAGTAGATTTAAAAGCAGGGAAGTCAAATTTAGCAGAGAAAGCAAATTCTTATTTTATTGGATTTATAGTCTTGTTGGGTTTTTCTGTTTCGTTTTTTTTAGTGAATAGAATTTCAGAAAATGCAGGTATTTTGCTGTTGGTGCAATTTGCGGCGCTCTTAGCATATTCCCATCCAAGGATTAGATTAAAATCAAAACCAATTTTCGGAATTATTGCGGATTCAATTTATGCTTATATAATTCCGGTGCTCTTGTTATTTGTCGTTTATAAAATTGAAATAGCGGATCCAAAATACCTCGCCTTTTTACTTTTTAACTTTAGCATCGGGCTTAGAGACATTCTGCTTCACCAGAAGAAAGATGAATTGAACGACCTAAAATCTGGGATCAATTCATTTGCTATTCGATATAAAAGTAAGGTAAACACATTAGTTTATATTTCAGAATTTACGGCTAGTTTGAGTTTGTGCTTTTTTCTAATGTTTGGTTTTTGGAAACTGGAAAGTCAGACTTACGTATTAGGAATAGGGGTGGCATATTTATTTCTATTATTGTTCGAAATTTTTAGAGTTCAAAAATCAATAGAGAACAACTACTTAATACGATTTTATATTGTTATCAGTACATTCATTTTGGGTTATTGGCTTTTGAATGAAAACCTATATGCCTATTTAATACTACTAATTCATCCTTACCTATATCAGTTTGTTGTTCAAATTTTTCAACTTATAAATCAATTAAAAATTATGATTTCCGTTGTAGTGAATTATTCATTGTATTATTCATTTAAATTAATGGGCAGAGATTTAAAAAAGAAACCATTGTATAAAAAACATGAGAAGAAAAATTCTAATTAGCTGGCTTTTTTCTATGCTCGTAATTTTCGTTTCTTGTGAAAAACACAATGAATTAAAAATTAACGATGAAGTTGTTTTAAAACGTTGTACTATTCAGCTTTTTCAAAAAGATAAATTTGCAACAAATTTTGGATCAATTGATTTTGTCTATACCGGAGATACTATAAAAAGGAATGTGGATTTAGATTCGAAAGACTTATTAGCGCAATTGAATAACGAATTAAAAAACTTTGACACGCTAGACGTGAACAACAAAACTGTTTTATACTTGAAGTCTTTATTCTTGGCCAATTTTGTGCATGCTGCATTTAGTCATCAATTTTTGGGAACAGAATTAGGTTTGGCTAACGATAGCTTAATTCGAAGTAATTGGGAGGACTATTCATTGGAAGAACAATTTGATTTTGGTAACAAAAATGAAGTGGCTTTTTCATGTTGGACTAGAACAAAATTTTATTTACAATTGACTCATATGTTACTAGAGCTAAAAGGTAGAGACACTTCCATTGAAAATGTACATACCTATCCGATACTCAATATATATGGTTCTGAATATTTAGTAGATCCGTCTGATCCAGCTGTGTTTATAAGTTCTACAACTAATAAAATCATAAAATTCAATGAATTAAAAAGAAGCTCGGATGTTGTTATTTATAAATTGAATTACAACTTTGGAACTTCTCACTTTATTTTTTCAAATAGTTTTATGAATCGTATTCAACCAGAAGGGAATAATTTGAAAGATCAAATTTTAGGGTATTTAGCTCTTAATCAAGAATTAGTGTTAAATAAGGTCCCTGCCTGCTTTAACCCGCACTACAAAAAGAGATGGGAAATTTCATATTTAGATGGCAAAAACAATGCGCTAGCTGTTTCGTTATTTGGCAGAAATCTTGGAACGTTTTTGACTCCACAAAATTTTAAGGAAACCTATTTTGGAGCCAATTGTAATAGCTTGAATTAAAGTATTATGTGTGGAATTGTAGGACATATTAAAAGAGACGGAAAAGTTGACCAAGATATTTTTCGCAAAATGCTCAAAACCATTGAGCATAGAGGCCCTGACGGTGAAGGGGTCTTTATTTCGTCTGATAGTAAAAGAGCATTGGGCCACCGAAGGTTATCCTTCTTAGACCTTTCAGAATTGGGAAAACAACCTATGAGTAATTCTGAGGCAACCGTTTGGGTAAGTTTCAATGGGGAAATTTACAATTATCTTGAACTAAAAGAAGAACTGAGAAACGGCTATGAATTTATTACGGGAAGTGATACGGAGGTAATTTTGGCGGCATATCAAGCGTGGGGGATGGATTTTGTGAATCGCTTAAAAGGTATGTTTGCCATAGCATTACTTGACGAGAAGAAAGAGTTGTTGCATTTGATTCGAGATCGATTTGGGATAAAGCCACTGTATTATGGCGTTCAAAATAACGAGCTTGTTTTTGCTTCAGAATTGAAAGCAATTATGGAGTCAAAAGTATTCCCTAAAGAGCTGAACAAAAGTGCAATTTCGGATTATTTTGTCTATCGGTATATTCCTTCTCCTAAAACCATTTGGGAGGGAATAAATAAACTTCCTCCTGCAAATTATATCACTATTGATTTAAATGACTTGTCTGAGACGACGGTTTGCTATTGGGAATTAACATCTTCGAATGAAAAAGCGGAGATTAAAAGTTTAGCAATTGAAACAGAAGAGATTTTAAAAAATTCGGTAAAACAGCATGCACGAGCTGATGTTCCTATTGGTTCTTTTTTAAGTGGAGGGTATGACAGTAGTGCTTTGGCATTGTGGATGAAGGAAGAAGGGAAAGCTCCAAATACTTTTTCAATAGGGTTTGAAAATTGGGAGAAAAGCGAGCATTATTATGCTAAAACAGTTGCTGATTTTTTGGCGTTAGAGAATAACGCTGTTGTTGCTACTGCAGAGAGTCTGAATTTATTGAAACGAATGCCTGAGGTATATGACGAACCGATTGCAGATATTTCAATTGTACCAACATACATGGTGAGCGCTTTGGCTAGAAAAGAGGTAAAGGCAGTGTTTAGTGGCGAAGGAGCCGATGAAATTTTTGGCGGCTATACGTGGCAACATGATTTTTTTAATAAAACATACAATAACGGTTTATTGCAGAAGGTTAAAAATATTTTTAAACCAAAGAATCCTGTTGATTTTTATGCACAATCAATGGCAATGGGTTGGTTCGATTCGCAAGAGTTAAAAAAAATGTTACATCCAGATTTACATGTATCAATTCCAAAAGATGTGCATTGGTTTTATAGGCAAAACTTCAGAAAGGATTTAAGTCCTTTTAAAGCCATACAACACATGGACATCAAATGTTTTATGGGAGAATTGGTGCTTACGAAAGTGGACCGAGCCAGCATGGCAAACTCATTAGAAGTGAGAGTGCCTTTTTTGGACCATCAACTTTATGAGAAAATATTCAGTATCGAAGAGAACCATTACATTGACCAAAATCAGACAAAGAAGGTGCTTTTTGAAACATTGAAAGATAATTTACCAAGTGAAATAATAGAACGCAAAAAGCAAGGTTTTGTAGGGCCGGATCAATATTACATGAATATTGAATTTTACAGGAAAGAACTAGGAGAGAGCAACCTCGTGAAGCAAAACATTATTCGCAAAGAGTATATAGACGAATTACTGCAAGAATCCTATAATTGGAAGCTCTGGAAAATAGTTGTTTTTGAAAAATGGTTTACCCATTGGGTTGTGAACTTTGAAGAATAAAGGTGTTCAAATAGTTAAATTAGCCCTCCAAAGAAATCAGCATTTCTGATAAAAAGCAACAAATGAGCAATGAAGTTTATGTTTTTGTAGTTTGTGGAAGCAGCGAGCATATCGATACGCTGCAACTTTCATTAAAAGCGCTCCGATCTTTCTCTAAAAAAGATATTCTTGTTTTAACAGATAAAACAAGAAATGATATAGAAATCCTTCACGATGCTATTATCGACGTTCAAACACCAAAAGAGTATAACCATCATCAAGCGAGTATTTATTTGAAAACAGGAATTCACCAATTTCTTCCCAAAGGTAATTTGTATTGCTATTTGGATACAGATATAATTGCCTTGGATCATTCTTGCGACGAAATTTTCAAAGAGTATATTTCACCGATTAGGTTTGCACCTGATCATTGTAAAATAAAAGCATTTAGTGCTTATGCAATTAATTGCGGGTGTATAGATAAATGTTCCGAAGACAGAGAAGCATATTTTAAGAGTGTTGAAAAGCACGATAAGAATTCAGAGCTAACAGGCACAGTTGCCCGGACCGCTCAAAAGAAGGTTGAGGATTGGTATGGGGAACTCCAAAAGTCAATTCTAACAAAGGGTTTTTATACTTTTCGTTATTACATGAGTTTTCCAAAATTTTGGTTAGACAAAGACATTTATTTTGATAAAAAAAGAAAATTGTGGTCAACAAAAGATGGAGAAATTGTAAAGTATGAGATAGATATAAAAAGCATTGCGAAAGAGGCCAATTTGAAATATACCCTTTGGTTCAATGAGTGGAGAAACAAAAAAGGGGAGAATATATTTAAAACCGATTGCAATCATTTAACCGAGTCAATTCACAATACTTTTCAAGTTGATGTGAAAGAGAAAAATTGGCAACACTGGAATGGCGGTGTATTTCTTTTCGACGATGCTAGTCATAAATTTTTGTCTGAATGGCACAAAAAGAGCGTTCAAATATTCAATAATCCCAATTGGAAGACTAGAGACCAGGGAACCTTAATTGCAACGGTTTGGGAGTTTGCTTTGCAAGACCATCCAACATTATCAAAAGAATGGAATTTTATTGCAGATTTTCACAACAACCAATTAGTGGTTAGCAAAGAGACGGATGAAATGTCAGATGACCTATTTAAGTCAACGTACAGGCCAAAATTTGTTCATGTATTTCATGAATGGGGAAATGAAAAGTGGGCAGTTTGGAATTGGATAAAATCGAAGATTGTGTAAATGGGTAATAGGTACAAGAAATTTTTAGAATGGGGAATTTCAACTTTTGGAGTTGCACTGCTCTATATTATAGGAGTGCTATTATTTAATGAGACCCATCCATTTTCGCGGTTTCCCATGTACAGTAATTTCCCAAATTGGTCGTATAGTTTTTATTTAACTGACGAAGCCAATGAGATTATTCCATTTTCCAGTTTAGAAACAACCGGAAGCTCTGTTGGACACTTATATGGTAGTGTATCTGATGAATTAAATATTCCATACGGAAGCTTTAGAGAATCTGAAGAAGAATTGCAACAAATTGGCGATCGAATGATGTTTGTTTTATTAGAATCAAATGAGTTAAAATATAAATATATCAACCTGTACCGGAAAGGGTTTTATTACCAAAACGATTCTATCCACGATTTAACAGTTTTAATGACCTCTTATGAACGTCATTAAAAATATAAGAATAAGAGGGCTAGATAAAGAATGGATTTTTTTAAAGATCCCATTAATTTGTTTTTGGTTTGGCATTTTTCGTCATATTTTATCTAAAAATTACAAGGTGCCAATACCTTCGGGAATTTGTAAAATAGTTAATTGCGCTAATCTTATAGAAGGCCATGGGCTATTCTTTATGATCGTGGCAAGCTCTCTTTTATGCATCATGTATTTACTTGACTTTAAAATGAAATGGACCACTTTGGGTTTGTTTTCTTTGTCAGTTATTGTTTTCACAAGTGAGGATTCTAGCGGAATCTTAAATCGCAGCGGAACTTTCTCTTTTATATTCCTTGCCCAGTCATTTGCATATTGGATCAATGGGTCGAATCTTTTAAAATTAAAATACTCCAGAATTCAATATTCGATACAAGCAGTTGTTGTTGGTTATTTTCTTTCAGGTTGCTCTAAACTATTAGATTCGGGTTTAAGTTGGCCTTCAGATGGATCTAGGATCACCCTTCAAGTATTAAAGTCATTTTATTACCATTATTATACAACACTTGACAGCACAGAGCTTGTAAAAGCCTATGAAATTGTACAATTTTTAACAGAATCTCAAAACATTTTGGTTGTTCTTTTAGCTGGTTCTTTAACATTAGAATTGTTTGCATTAACAGCAGCTGTTAATAAGAGTTATGCAAGATTTTATGGTATTGCTTTGCTTCTTATGCATATAGGAATCTATTATTTTATGGATATACTCATAGTGTCATTTGCTGTTCCGATGGTTTTTGTAATGATTAATCCATTTTATTTAGCTGTATTTTTATACGACAAAATGTTGAAGAAACCAACATTTCCACATACGTTAAAATCAATGTAATCATTTGGCTATTTTTTGCACCATATCAACTCAATCTCATCTCTTTAAAACGTATGCTTTAGCAGATAGCATACAACAATTTGGAGGTCAATTAAAAGTGTTGCTTGTGGATTCAGATGAAGTAAAGAATGTTGATAGTATTCCGTCGAATATTGAATTTCATCACTTAGGACAAATAAGTTCTGAACGAATAGAACAAACCAGTAGAATCTATAAAAAAGACAAGCTTCGTTGGGCTTTAAAACCTGCGTATTTATTGTATTTACTTCCTAATTATCACGCATTAATTTATGTAGATAACGATGTCTTTTTTTATAATGATTTCAATTTTTTGTTTGAAGAATTGCAAATCTCTGACGTGCTTTTAACACCTCACTTTTATCCTAGTTCTCCTAAAAACGAGCAAACGTGGTTAGAAGCAAACTTCAGACTCGGAATGTACAATGCGGGTTTTATTGGGGTGAATGAAAATGCTAAAAATGCTTTAGAATGGTGGTCGGACTGTTGCTTGTACGAAATGAGGAGATCCTATTGGAGAGGACTTTTTGATGATCAAAAGTATTTAGATTTACTACCGGTGTTATTTGAAAATGTGAAAATTATTAAGAATAGAGGATGCAATTTTGCAGGATGGAATTCACAGTTAAACATTGATATTAAGCAGATTGTTTTTGTTCATTTTAATTCTTTTACGTCCAAAATATTTAATGAAGAAACCAATAAATATTTCCCATTAATTAAAAATTACACAAAGCAGCTCAAATTATATAACCCTACTTTTAAGAACAGTAGTAGAGGCTTAGATTTATTCAAATTACAAAATGGCCTTTATTTTATAAAATGGAAACTGGCACGATTGCTTAATAAATAGTATAGTAATGAGATTAAAGTCAACAGAGTTACAGTCTGAATTTGATGAAATTGGAGCAATCAAAATACCCAAATTCTTACAAAAAGATGCACTCGAGGAAATAAAAGAATTATACAATGAATTAGGTTTAATAGACCTAAAACATACCTATACTAACGTAAAAGATAAAAGTGCGGAATTCAATAATAAGGTAAATCAAATAATTACTGGTTTAAGTAAGGAGTCTATCGCAAATCATTTCATGGATTATCAAATTAGTGGAGGAGCTTTTTTAATAAAAGGAATTGGGGAAGAAAGTCATGCGATGTTGCATCAAGATTGGAACGTGGTAGATGAAAGCAAATTTCAATCAGCAGTAATTTTTTGTGCTATTCACGACATCGATGAGAGAAATGGCTGTATTCAAGTGTTAAAAGGAAGCCATAAATGGTTTAATAATATTAGAGGGCTCAATAATCCATCACCAATAATGGAGTTTAGCAAGGCAAAAAAAGGTTTAATATCTTTTCCGCTAAAAGCCGGAGATGCTATTGTGTTCAGGCATAGCGTAATTCATGGCTCGAAACCTAATTTTACCAATCAAAATCGAATTGCAACGATGGTAAGTATTGCATCTAAAGATGCTGATTATATTAATTATGTAAAAGAGGAAAATGAATTTAAAGTTCTTAAGGTAAGTGCGAATTTTTTCAATCAAGATTTTTCAAGACTATGGTCCAATAAAAGTATTGATGAGATTGTTTTGGATCGGTTTAAAATTAAAGACGGAATGAGTTTAGTAGCATCGGATTATCTTGAAGCGTATAATAATAGATACCCCTTAAGTACTTTAGATAAAGTTAAAAAGATGTTTAATCGCTAAGTTGATAAGCCAAATAGGATGGCTTTTAGTGTAGCCTTTGTTTTTAGCAGTGCTATTTTTAATGACCACGAATCTATATTTTGCAATTTTTACCTTCTATTTTGGTGTGTTTAAAAAAATAAACCAAGCTGTAAACTGAAAGAAAGGCAATTCGATAATTTTAAAATGCGGAATACCCTAAATTGTTATTAGAGAAAATTGTAAGGATGTTGAAAAAAGAAAAGGTAAACACATGAAATTGAAATCAGCGGAGCTAGAAAAGGAATTCCAAGAAGTTGGTGCGATTCGGATACCTAACTTTTTGAATAACGAGGATCTGCTGCGAATAAAGGAATTATACAATGAGCTTGGACTTTCTGATTTGAATGGAATTTATAGCAATGTCAACAATAAAAGTTCAGAGTACAATACAAAGGTAGATGTGATTTTTCAAGAAATTTACAAACCGTCAATTGAAAAGTACTTTGAAGGTCATCAAATTGGTGGAGGCGCTTTTTTGATAAAAGGAACTGGCAATGAGAGCCATTCTTCCTTACACCAAGATTGGAACATTGTAGATGAGAAGAAGTATCAATCTGCAGCAATTTTCTGTCCAATTGAAGATGTTAATGAGAAAAATGGATGCTTACAAGTGCTAAAAGGCAGTCATAAATGGTTTCAAAATATTCGATCTTTTCACACCCCAACTCCATTTTTTAATTTTAATCAAGTTGAAAAGGGGCTAGTTGCTTTTCCTGCTAAGGCCGGCGATGCAATTGTTTTTCGACACAATGTTATTCATGGTTCGAAGCCAAATTTAACAGCCAATATTAGAGTTGCAGCGATGGTTAGCGTAGCTTCTAAGTCTGCTAATTATTTGCATTATATGAAAGAAGGTCAGAAGTTTAAGGTACTGAAAGCGGACAATGATTTTTACAATAAGGAACTATCTAAATTATACTCAAAAAACAATATTAATGTAGAGGAAATAGATCTGATTGAAATTGAACCAGGTATGGTGTTAGAGTTTTCTGATTTTGAGCAAAAATACAAACAAGAATTTCCAGATTCGTTTTTATGTCGGATAGGTAAATTGTTCAAAAGAGGCTAAATGAAAAATTGGAGCTTCCTCTTCCTTTTTGTAGTGACACTTTTGGTTTTTGGGAATACTTTGTCCAATGGATATAATATGGATGATGAGTTAGTAACCAAAAATCATCCGCTAACGAACCCTAATACAAAAGCTAGTTTAAGTGCCATTTTCTCTTCTTCTTATCAGGACGAAGAAGGGTTAAAATCAGGATACAGACCGGTAACTATTGCTAGTTTTTATTTGGAGCATGCTTTCTTCGGTGAATCGGTTAGGGTAAGTCACACAGTCAATTTGATTTTGTATTTAGCAATTGTATTGTTGTTATATCTATTCTTAGCCCTAATCTTTAGAGACACAAATCCATATATTCTGCTGTTTATTGCACTACTGTTTAGTTTGCATCCTGTTCATTCTGAGGTTATCGCAAGTTTGAAAAATAGAGATGAATTGTTGAGTTTGATCTTTTTTCTCTTGTCGGCGATATCTGTAATCAAATGGATCAGCAGACAGAATCCCATTTATTTGGCGTCAACAATAGTGCTCGTTTCACTTTCAATTTTATCGAAAAAAAGCACATTGCCGATTATCGCTTTACTTCCCATTCTTCTTTTGGTTAACCAAAATCTACAAGTTTCGAAATTTATAAAAATTGGTTTGGCCTTTTCTATTCCAATCGGGCTGTTTGCTTTTAACCTTCAATTAATTCCTAGCTTAGTCACTTTTACGGTTTTAAGTGTATTCTATCTTATCGTTTTTTACCTTCCGATATTTTGGGAAAGTAAATCACTCCCCAAACCTAGTATATTCGAAGTCTTTATTCTAGTGTTAATTTTTTCAACTACCTTAATTGGAGTCTACTTTCAGCAGCTGTACTTGTTAATTGCAGGTCAATTACTATTATTGAATGGTGTTAAAAAGCACTTTAATGTGGTTCTGGTGTTAAGTGCAGTTATATCGCTAATGGGCTATTTCTCATTTTACAAGTCAGAAATATTAGTCTATTTAATCATGCTTTTATCGGCAGCGGCATTAGTTAATAGGCAGACGGTTAAATTGAACCCTAAATTTTTACTCGGGTTGCTACCACTGCTGCTTTTAATAGCCTATCAAAGGCAAGATTATAAACAAATATTGATTCAGTTAAGCCCACTGTTAATTTTTTCAACTGTCCTAATTCGTCTTTATATCCCGTTAGTTATATCGCTTATCGCGATAATGGTCAGCGCGTATTTCAATGCGTTAAGTTATTTCCAATTAGGGGTTTTGCTGTTTTCTATTTTGGCGCTATCTAAAACAGAGGTAATAAAATTGAAAAAGATATATTTAGCCGGGTGGCTTTGCATAGCTTTTTTGTTCATCGGAGTAAGCTACCCCAACCAAGTAAATAAATTTCACTTTAATTCAAACGCAACTAGAATAATAGAAGACACTGAAGATTTCGAGTTAAAAGAAGGCAGAAAACTTGAATTTGTTGAAAATACATTGGTAGATCAGCACTCGTTGGACCAACGTTTTGCTACGGGATTAGCAGTTATGGGATCTTATTTAGAGCTAATGTTTTTTCCTAAAGATCTTTCATTCTATTACGGATATGCAAAGATTAAAACGACAAACTTTAGGGATTATAAAGTTTGGATAAGCCTACTATGTTATCTGTTATTGTTTTATTGCGCTATTTATTTTTTCAGAAGACAACCACTTATTTCAATCGGAGCCATTTGGTTTACCTCTAGCATTTTAATCTTTAGTAATCTGCCTGTTTTGGTTGCCGGTATGGTTGGAGAACGTTTAGCTTTTTCAGCTTCTGTGGGGTTTTGTATTATGATTGGAGGAGTTTTCAATTGGATAAAACCTCAGTTCGAGTACAAAAAAATTCGAGGCTTGGAAGCTCTTTCTATAGTTGTATTACTCGCTTTGTCAGTAAGAACTTTCGTTCGAAACGAAAAATGGGAGTCCCCAACGATATTAATGCGCAACGATATTGAACATTTAGGTAATTCTGCACAGGCAAACTATCTTCTTGGTGTTCATTCCATAAAAGAGAACTTGAAAAGCTACAATGGTAGCGAGTCTGATTTGCAAAAAGTGAATGAATCGATTAATTATTTTAAAAAGGCTATTGAAATTTATCCGAAGCATTACAATTTTCATATTGCTTTGGGTAAGGCCTATTTGGTGTTAGATCAGAATAAACTTGCTAAAAAATCTTTTTTAATGGCGGATGCGATAGTGCCAAATGCAGCAATCGGTTTATTTGAATTAGCGAAAGTTAGCTTTACTCTGAAAGATTACAATGAGGTGATTAACTATTCTAAATTGTACTTAGGGTGGAGTAAATCAAACCCGACAATGTTTGAGTTGGCTGCATTTAGCGCATACTATTTAAACGATTATTCATTAGCAATGCGTTTCACTGAAGAAGGATTAAGGCAATTCCCTTCAAATCAAGTATTAATAGAATTGCTCTCTGATCTGCAAAGGCGAATGCAGAAGTAGAATCATTACAAAAACGAAGGAGAGCAAAAAAATTTAACAAACTTTTAATCTAAATAGATGTATATACATGTATTTTTGTGGTGTTATGAAAAGAAAAGATTTTTTAAAACGCGCTTTACTTGGAGGAGCAGCTGCGGCCATTAGCCCAACGCTTGCTTTTTCAAATGTAAAAAGTACTTCTACCTATGACAAATTAATGGAGCGAGTGGGATTTAACCATTTGCCAAATAAAGAATTAAAAACAATGAAAACAGTATTACACAAAGCAGCAACAAGAGGGCACGCAAACCATGGCTGGCTAGATTCACATCACACATTTAGTTTCGCCAATTATCACAATCCGGAGCGAATGAATTTTGGTGTATTGCGTGTGTTAAATGACGACCAAGTACATAAAGGGATGGGATTCGGAACACACCCTCATGATAATATGGAAATTGTTTCCATTCCCTTGGAAGGAGATTTAGAGCATAAAGACAGCATGGGCAACACTACGGTGATAAAAAGTGGAGACGTGCAAGTAATGAGTGCAGGAACAGGCATTCAACATTCAGAGTACAACAGAAGTAAAGATCAACAAGTGAAATTTCTACAGATTTGGTTGTTTCCAAAGCAACGAAATGTGTCACCTCGGTATGATCAAATCTCCATTCAAGACATTAAAAAGAAAAACGAATTGTATCAAATACTTTCTCCGAATGAAAATGATGAGGGAGTTTGGATTCACCAAGATGCTTGGTTCCATTTAGGAGAGTTTGACAACGAAACAGCTTCTGCGTATCAAGTAAAAAAGGAAGGAAACGGGGTTTATTTTTTCATCTTAGAAGGGAATGTGGAAATACATGGAGAAAGTTTAAACAAAAGAGACGGCTTTGGGGTTTGGAATACCACTTCCATAGCCTTTAAAGCACAAAAAGATGCCAGATTTTTGGCAATGGAAGTACCAATGAATATATAAATAAGAAAAATGGGATTTATAGAAGATCAAAAATGGCGTTATGCAACTAAAAAGTTTGACGCATCTAAAAAAGTTAGCAATAAGGATTTAGGAGAGTTGCAAGAGGCAATACAATTAGCTGCAACTTCTTATGGATTGCAGTTGTTTAAAGTGTTAGTTGTTGAGAACAAAAACAAAAGAGACCTTTTGAAGCCTGCTTCCTGGGGGCAAGCTCAAATTACAGATGCATCTCACTTATTAGTTTTTTGCAACTACACCGAGGTAAAAGAAGAGCATTTAAATCACTATGCAGGTTTGAAGGCAAAAGCAAGCAATATTCCTGTAGAAAGCTTATCAGGATATATGGAGTTTATTCAAAGTGCGCTATCAGCAAGAACGCCAGAGCAAATTGACAACTGGACGGCAAAGCAAACCTATATTGGCCTAGCCAATTTGATGAGCGCTGCGGCAGAGTTAAAAATTGACACCTGTCCAATGGAAGGTTTTGATGCGGCCAAATATGATGAGATTCTAGGACTATCTGAAAAAGGATTAGCTGCAGCTGTGGTTTGCCCAATTGGATATCGCTCTGAAGAAGATGACTCGCAAAACGCGCCTAAAGTTAGAAAGTCAGTAGAAGACTTATTCGAAGTGGTGTAATAAGTTAGATAAGTACATAAAAAAACCTCTAGATTCAATTTGAGCCTAGAGGTTTTTTCGTTTAACTGGTCTATGCTATAAAAAGGTTGTTCCCCCGTTCATCCGTTTTTGCTTGCGGATTTTGATTGAACTACTTAACTTATTACTATGGCAGGAGGTGGAGGTGGTTCAATATTAGCGATGATCGTAGCACTGAGGAATAATAAAAATCTCCTCAGTAAAAGAACGTCTTTTTTTAACCGAAAACGGAGCAACATCCGTTTGAAAACATCAGCTAAAAAGAGAATGACATCCTTTCTGGATAGAAAACCTCTTTCAGAAGAACAAATTAAAACAATTCAGAAGCAGTTTAAAGCGAGAAAGAGAGTATACTTTGCTTTAACAATCCTTACTTCGGCAATTTGTCTGACACTAGTTGTATTTGGCTTTCATACGATTTTAGAATCTAGAAGTACGTATCCAGCTTATAAAGAAGAGATTCAAACTATAACATATTCAAAGTTAAAACCCCAACCTTTCAGAGACCACATGAAATTAGGGTTGCTGAAACTAAAGGACAAGGATTATTTTATGGCGGCGGGAAGTTTTGAGCGAGCGTTGAAACACAAGCCGAAGAATTTAATGGCAGAGTATTATTTGACTAAGTCTTATTGCATGCTTTGTTATTACAGAAATCAAGCTTGCAGTGAAGCAAGGGCAAAAGTATTGAAGAATCAAAATCAATTTCCTTTAGAATACAAATTTGAATATTTGGAAAGGGCTTACTTGAAGTAGTGAAGTAAAATTTGATTAAAGCAATCCCCGCTCATCAAATATTACTTGAGATTAAGATCTTTTGGTTTTAACTTGGGTGAAAATAATATATAGAACCATGAACCAACCATTAAGATTCAGCTGCCCCAAATGCAGCAACGTGACCTACAATAAAGGTGAAATAAGAGCAACAGGAGGTATTTTTAGTAAAATTTTCGACGTTCAGAATAAAAAATTCTCATACGTTTCTTGTGATCGATGCACCTATACCGAGTTTTATAAATCCAAGAGCAGCGCGCTCGGTAATGTATTTGACTTCTTTACCGGTTAATTAATGCTGTAAAAAGTTTGTTTTGAGATATTCGAGGACTTTGACTTTAAAGTGTTATTTCTTGATTAAAATCTAGATAAAACTAAAACGAGGAATCGACTGTTAATCTTCTATGCCCCTCTTACAATTCACTGAAAAAGGTATTTACTGCAAACGAGCGAATGTTTACATCGACCCCTGGAAACCGGTCGATTATGCTATCATTACGCACGCACACGCAGATCACTCTCGTTGGGGGAACAAATTTTATTTGAGTCACCACCTATCAAAGCCTATTATTCAACATCGTTTAGGACAAGATATTTCCATTGAAAGCATGGAATATGGAGAAAGTCGAACTATAAATGGAGTTAACTTTTCATTTTACCCTGCCGGTCACATCATAGGTTCGGCCCAAGTTCGGGTGGAATACAAAGGTGAGATTTGGGTGGCAAGTGGAGATTATAAACTAGAAGACGATGGGTTTTGCGCCCCTTTTGAACCTGTAAAGTGTAATGTTTTTATTACCGAGTGCACTTTTGGTCTGCCTGTGTTTAAATGGAAGCCACAAGCAGAAGTGTTTGCCGAAATTAACGCTTGGTGGCGAAAAAACAAAGCGGAAGGGAAAGCAACTGTTTTGGCAGGTTATTCTTTAGGAAAGGCACAACGTATTTTACAAGGAATTGATCCTTCCATAGGGAAAGTGTTTAACCACGGAGCGATTGAAAAAACGAACGAAATCATTCGCAACATGGGAGTTTCACTAAACGAAACCATCTACGTGGAGCCGAAAATGAAGAAGAAGGACTTTGAGGGCAGTTTAATAATTGCACCACCCGGAGCTTTGGGTTCTTCTTGGCAAAAGAAATTTCCTGCTTACGAAGTGGGCATGGCATCTGGTTGGATGAAGGTGCGAGGAACAAGGAGACGAGAATCATTAGATCGAGGGTTTGTGCTTTCTGATCACGCTGATTGGGGTGGTTTAAATACCGCCATAAAAGCAACCGAATGCCAAAAAGTAATTGTTACCCATGGTTACACCGATATTTTTAGCAAATGGTTAAACAACCAAGGAATAGAAACAACGGTGGAGAGCACAGAGTTTGAAGGGGAGATGAATGAAACTGCAAACGATTAGCTCAATGAAAGACTTCGTCCAACTATTTGAGCAACTCGACCAAACCACCAAAACCAATAAAAAGGTGGCGGCGTTAAAAAGCTATTTTGATGCTGCTGACGACATGGACAAGTTATGGACCATCGCCATATTAAGTCACAGAAGGCCAAAAAGAAGTGTTCGAACAGCTTTACTAAGAGAATGGGCGTCTGAAGCAGCAAATTCACCACTTTGGTTGTTTGAAGAATCCTATCACATTGTAGGAGATTTAGCCGAAACGATTGCCCTAATTCATCCCAATTTAGAATCTAAAAACGACAAATCTCTTTCCGAATGGGTTCAATTTATAATTGATTTAAAACCGCTAAGCGACGAGGAACAGAAAGAAAAAGTATTGTGGGTGTGGAATAATCTGAATGAAAAAGAACGCTTTGTTTTTAACAAGCTACTTACAGGCGGCTGGCGAGTTGGCCTTTCTCAAAAGCTAATGACAAGGGCATTGGCGCAACATGCCGAAGTCGAAGAAAATAGTTTAACGCACCGTTTAATGGGCAATTGGCGTGCGGAAACAACAACTTACCATGAGTTAATTGAATCAAGTGATCCGGCGGATCAATATTCCAAACCGTACCCCTTTTACCTGGCTTATGCTTTGGAAGGAGAACCACAAAATTTAGGGGATGTGAGCGAATGGCAAGCAGAATGGAAGTGGGATGGAATTCGAGGGCAAATCATTATTCGGAATAACGAATTATTTGTCTGGAGCAGGGGCGAAGAGTTGATGACAGACAAGTTTCCGGAGTTTCAGGAGTTGGTTGAAGCCTTGCCCAACGGAACGGTTTTAGACGGTGAAATTATTCCCTTTAAAGACGGTAAACCGCTGAATTTTGCAACCATGCAGACTCGAATTTCGAGAAAGAATGTGAGTAAAGCTATTTTAAAATCCGCTCCCATTGTCATGATCGTCTATGATATTTTAGAATTTGAAGGGAAAGACCTTCGAGAAACACCGATGAAGGAAAGAAGACAAATTTTGGAACGAATGGTAAAAAAACAAAAATCCGGTACCCTGATGCTTTCGAAAGTATTGGAACTAGATTCTTGGAATAAGTTAATCGAAGTTCGAACTACTTCAAGAGAAAACAACGCGGAAGGATTGATGCTAAAACGCAAAGATTCTACCTATAAAATTGGTCGAAAAAAAGGAGATTGGTGGAAGTGGAAAGTAGACCCATTGACAATTGACGCGGTTATGATTTACGCTATGCGAGGCCATGGACGGCGGGCAAATTTATATACCGATTACACTTTTGCTGTTTGGGACGGAGAGAAGTTAGTTCCCTTCGCCAAAGCCTACTCTGGTTTAACTGATAAAGAGATTAAACGTGTAGATGCCTTTGTAAAAAAGAATACGGTAGATAAGTTTGGACCCGTTCGGAGTGTAAGTCCTGAATTGGTGTTTGAAGTAGCTTTTGAAGGAATTGCCAAGTCGAGTCGACACAAGTCGGGTGTTGCATTGAGGTTTCCGAGAATACACAGATGGCGAGAAGATAAACCAGCAGCAGAAGCGAATACGAAAGAGGACCTTATGCGGATGTTAGATGATTTTGGTTAAATAATTACGAATTGTAAATCTGGGAATTACGAAAACGGAAGAAATAAAAAGAATAGTCGATTGTAAAAGACGTTGGTTAAGGTAGTAAAATTCGCAATTAAAAAAATCGTAATTCGTAATTTTAGAATGTTAAAAGAGAATTCTAACAGTTAAAAACACAATAAAAGTTTATAAAAAAACACTAGAGATGGAATACAAAAATTTAGGAAAATCGGGATTGAAAGTTAGTCGTTTATCACTAGGATCGTGGCTAACCTTTGGGAAACAAATTGAGAATAACATCGCTTCAGACTTAATGGACTTGGCTTACGACAAGGGTGTAAACTTCTTTGATAATGCAGAGATTTATGCAAGAGGTGAGTCGGAACGAGTGATGGGAGAAATTTTAAGCAAAAGAGACTGGCAAAGAGATTCTTACATTGTCTCTTCCAAGGCCTTTTTTGGACGAGGCGGCGAATTGCCTACGCAGAAAGGACTAAGTAGAAAGCATTTAGTAGAAGCTTGTGAAGCTGCATTACAGCGTATGAAGCTAGACTATTTAGATTTATACTATTGCCATCGGCCCGATAAGGAAACGCCAATTTCAGAAACGGTTTGGACGATGCACAATTTAATTCAACAAGGAAAAATTTTGTACTGGGGAACTTCTGAGTGGAGCGCGCAAGAAATTATGGAAGCACACATGGTGGCAGAACGTTATAACTTGATTGGCCCGACCATGGAGCAACCACAATACAACATGTTGCACAGAGACAAAGTGGAAGTAGAGTTCGACCAAATTTATAAAACAGTAGAATTGGGAACTACCATTTGGAGTCCTTTAGGCAGTGGAATTTTAACCGGTAAATACAACGAAGGAATGGCTGAGAAGACCAGACTTTCCATGGATGGAATGGAATGGTTGAAAGATAAGAGTCTAGTAGAAGAAAATTTAGAAAAAGTTAGAAAGTTAACGGGTTTAGCGAAAGAAATTGGAACGACCATGCCGAAATTGGCAATTGCTTGGTGTTTGAAAAACGAAAATGTTTCTACAGCAATATTAGGAGCTTCAAAAGTGAGTCAGTTAGAAGAAACACTAACAGCAATAGATGATGTTCAACTGTTAACCGCTGAGGTGATGGAAAAAGTCAACGGCATTTTAGACAACGAACCAGTGAGACCAGCTTTTTAAAATGAAAGCAAATACTAATTTAACCGAGATAATAAAAATGAATTCGGTTAAAAGTAAACCCTAGCTTAGCTAGTTGAGGTTAAGCTTAAACGAGTTTGTCTGCTAAAATTCTCATTTCAACAGCTGGAGAAATTCCTTCGTAAAGTACTCTATAAACCGCATCAGCAATAGGAATATTCACTTTGAACTTTTCGTTGATTTTGATAATGCTTTTGGCAGCGTAATATCCCTCTGCTGTCATGTTCATTTCCATTTGAGCTGACATTACGGAATAACCTTTACCCACCATGGCACCAAAAGTTCTATTTCTAGAAAAGTTAGAGTAAGCAGTCACCAATAAATCACCTAAATAGGCTGATGATTTCACATCTCGATGTACTGGGTTTAATTCATCTACGAAGCGTTCAATTTCTTGAACTGCATTGGAAATCAAAACAGCTTGGAAGTTATCGCCATAACCTAAACCATGAAATATACCTGCAGCAACGGCGTAAATATTTTTTAGAATAGCAGAAATTTCAGTTCCAAAAAGGTCTTCGGATAAGTGCGTTTTAATGTACCTACACTCGAGTAAATCCGCTAATGCCTTGGCATTATCTGGATTTTGACAAGCAATGGTTAAGTAACTCAAACGCTCCAATGCGACCTCTTCAGCGTGGCAAGGACCACTTATGATTCCAATATTTTCGTAAGGCGTTCCAAAACGTTTATGAAAAAACCGTGCAGGAATCTGGTGAACTTCAGGCACAATACCTTTTACGGCAGAATAAACTGTTTTCGATTTTAAGTCTGAGTTGTCTCGCTCTCCAAAAACATCCATCAAAAATGCCGATGGCGTTGCGATAACAACGTACTCTGATGCAGCAATAATTTCGTCCAAATCATTACTCACTCTGATTTTTTCCCGATCAAATTGAACAGAAGAGAGGTAACGGGGATTGTGCATGAATTTGTTGATGTACTTAGCCTTATCGGCATCTCGCATCCACCAATGCACCTTTTCTGCGTTGTTACTTAGCATTTTTACAATTGCTGTAGCCCAACTACCGCCTCCGATTACTGAAATTTCTTTTACTTCCAAATCTTACTTTTTGTTGAAACGAATGTGAAATATACCAATAAATAACCCGGTCAAGAAATGCTATTAATGCTCTATCCAGCTCTTGTAATACTTGCCATCGTCTAATTTCATGGCATTTTCAGTAACCATTAAAGGCTTAAAGGTATCTACCATTACTGCAAGCTCCTCTGTTTTAGTTTGTCCCACACTTCTTTCATAGGCGCCTGGGTGCGGTCCATGAGGTATTCCTGCTTGGTGCAAGGTAATTTGCCCTTGATCAATATCGTTTCGGCTCATAAAATCGCCATCAACATAGTACAGCACTTCGTCAGAATCTATGTTAGAGTGATTATAAGGTGCTGGAATTGACTCCGGGTGATAATCGTATAAACGAGGCACGAAGGAGCAAATCACAAAACCTGCTGCTTCAAAGGTTTGATGAACTGGTGGAGGTTGATGAACTCTTCCTGTAATAGGCTCAAAATCGTGAATAGAAAAAGCGTAGGGATAATTGAAACCATCCCAACCAACTACATCAAATGGATGAGAAGCATATACATAGTCGTGAAGGATACCTTCTTTTTTAATTTTTATAACGAAATCTCCCATTTCATCATGGGTTTCTAAGTTCTCCGGAGTTCTGAAGTCTCTTTCACAATAAGGCGAGTGTTCTAATAGTTGCCCAAACCAATTACGATAACGTTTTGGAGTGTAAATTGGAGAATATGATTCTACAACAAAATGTCGATTCTCTTCCGTATCGAATGAGATCTGATAAATCATACCTCTTGGAATCACCAAGTAGTCACCGTATTTGAATTCGATATTTCCAAGAAAAGTTCGTAGTGTTCCACTTCCTTTGTGAATGAAAATTACCTCATCGGCATCTGTGTTTTTATAGAAATACTCTGTCATTGACTTTTTTGGAGCAGCAAGAGCAACTAACAGGTCACTGTTGCAAAGCATAGGCTCTCTACTTTCTAAATAGTCATCCTGAGGTTTCACATCAAAACCAATTAACCTTCTCGATTTAAAGTTTTTTTCCACCTCTATTTTTGGGCTTACATCTTTAGATCCCAAATATTCCTTTACTTGAGTCGGTCGATGCAAGTGGTATAATAGGCTAGACATACCATCGAATCCTACAGTTCCAAACAGTTCTTCATAATGAAGGCCGCCGTCTTCTTTTTTAAAGGTGGTGTGTCTTTTATGTGGTATTTTTCCTAGTTCTCTGTAAAAGGGCATTTTATAATGTTTTAATTAATTCTCTAATGTAACAATTACAATTGTTAATTGTCAATTTTTTGATTCAACTTCGGCCTCAGTCTGCTTTTATAAACAGAATGTGCATCGGGCTTTTCTTTTCCCTTTCTTATTTCCCTTTGCATCTCTACCGGCATGTTCGCAATTTCTTGACATTCTGGAGTGCAAGCTCCGTCCATTTTTTCAGCACATTCAGCGCATTGAATAAATAGCAGATGGCAATCGTCGTTGGAGCAATTGGTGTGGTCATCACATGGTTTACCACATTGATGGCATTCCGAAATAATTTCTTCTGAAATCCGCTCCCCCAATCGCTCATCAAAAACAAAGTTTTTGCCTTTGAATTTATTGTCGAGTTTTTCCGCTTTGATCTGCCGCACGTAATCGATTATTCCACCGTGCAATTGATTTACATCTTGGATTCCTTTGTGTTTAAGATAAGCACTGGCTTTCTCGCAACGAATTCCACCTGTACAATATAACAGCACTTTTTTGTCTTCGTTTCCTTTTAGGATTTCTTCTACCTGTGGCAACTCTTCTCGAAAAGTATCTGCATCTGGGCAAAGCGCACCTTCAAAATGACCCACTTCACTTTCGTAGTGATTCCGCATGTCGATGACCAATGAATTGGGATCAGCCAATGCTTCGTTGAATTCCTTTGCCGTGAGGTGCTTTCCTACATTGGTAACGTCAAAATCTCCGTCGTTTAAACCATCTGCCACGATTTTGTTTCGCACCTTTACCTTTAGCTTGTAAAATGACTTTCCATCATCTTCTACAGCAATTTTAAACGGGATATTTTTAAAGTATTCTCTTGCGTGAACTTTTTGGACAAATTCATACCAATTTTCTTCTGGAACGGACATCTGCGCATTGATGCCCTCCTTGGCTAAATACGTTCTACCAAATGCATTTAATTCACTCCATTCTTGATAGAGTTCGTCTCTCAATTCAAGTGGGTTTTCGATAATTACATAACGATAAAAAGAAACGGTTACCCTTTTAAAAGGCTCCTCCATTAATTTCTTTTTCAGGATGTTCTTATCTTCTAAATTGTACAATTGCATGTTATACTTTTTTATAAGATATAGCAAAGTTAACAAAAGAGATTACGCTAGAGAATGATAATTGTCATGCGCTTGAAAGCCTTTTATTATTTTTGATTTATAATTAATACGAGACAAATGATTTTAGTTTTAGGTGCCGGCGGGCAAGTGGGAAGTGAGTTGGTAGAAAAGTTAAGAGCGAAGCATGGGAACGACAAAGTGTTAGCTACCGATGTAAGGGAATTAGAAAATCAAAGCGGACCTTCTGAAGTGCTCAATGTATTAGATAAAGAAAAGTTGCATGATATCGTTGAGCGTTATAAAATTGAAGAAGTGTATCATTTAGTGGCTTTGCTTTCTGCAACAGCAGAGAAAAACCCTGAATTTGGATGGAAGCTGAACATGGAGACATTGTTTACCGTGCTAGATTTGGCGAAAGACAAAAGGATAAAGAAGGTTTTTTGGCCAAGCTCCATTGCTGTTTTTGGGCCTAATACTCCTCGTCAAGAGACTCCACAACATACCGTTACTGACCCAACAACGGTCTACGGCATTTCTAAGCTTGCAGGCGAACGTTGGTGTGAGTATTATGCAAAAAACTATGGAGTAGACGTACGAAGTATCCGTTATCCAGGGTTAATTGGCTATAAAAGCTTGCCAGGTGGAGGCACCACAGATTATGCAGTTGACATTTATCATAAAGCATTAGAAAATGGAGAATATGAATGCTTTTTACAAAAAGGAACCTACCTTCCAATGATGTATATGGAGGATGCCATTCGAGCTACCATTGAGTTAATGGAAGCGCCGGAGGGAAATGTTAAAATCAAATCAAGTTATAATCTCGGGGGGATTTCTTTTGCACCAGAAGACATCGCAAGTGAGATAAAAAAGTACCTTCCTAATTTTAAAATTAGCTATGCTCCTGATTTTCGGCAAAAAATTGCAGAAAGTTGGCCCGGAAGTATTGATGATTCTGCTGCGCAGGAAGATTGGGGTTGGAAGCTCGAATATGACATGGCAAAAATGACAGAAGACATGCTTAAGAACTTGGGTTAAATCTAAAAATCTTTTCCTAATTTTAATGGCTAATTTCATACGCATGAAGTTTTTAAGTACAATAATCGTTTTACTGCTTTATTCTTGGAATGCTGCGTCGCAGTCTTTTGAATTAAATGGAACGGATACAATCAATAAAATTGATATCAGTAAAAAGAGACAAGGTTATTGGATGATTAAAGCAAAACCACCAAAATTTAGTGAGTACCCCGTTGGTAATTTAGTAGAAGAAGGGAATTATGTAAATAGCAGGAAAGAGGGGCTTTGGAAAAAATACTTCCCGTCAACAAAATTGAAAAGTTAAATTACCTATAAAGGAAGCCGACCATACGGAAAATACACATTGTATTACGAGAACGGAAATGTAGAAGAATCGGGGAATTGGGCTAGAACTAAGAATACGGGAGAGTTTAAGCGATATCACGAAAATGGACAAGTTTCCCAAAGTTTTACGTTTACAGAAGGGGGAAAAAGGTCAGGAAAGCAGGTTTACTATTACCCTAACGGTAAATTGAGATTGGAAGGAACATGGAATGAAGGGTTAGAAACAGGAGAACAAAAAGAATACTATGAAAATGGAGACTTAATGTCTGTTAAAAACTTTAATGGAGGAACTCTAGACCCGGCTAGTTTTGAAACATACGCACCCAAAAGTCCGGTGGAAGACGCAGTGACTAAAATGGTAAAAGAAAGCAAATCTGTAAAAGTAACCGCGGCCAAAGAGGACAATCCTAACCAAGGAGGGTTTGATGGGAATGGCTACCACAAATTGTTTAACAAGAATAAGCAGATCTCAAAAGATGGAGTTTTTAAGGATTATCGTTTAATTGACGGGAAGTATTACAAATACGATGAGAACGGAATATTATTTCTAATTATGATTTTTAAAGACGGAAGATATATCGGTAACGGTGTAATTGAAAAGGATATGCAAAACGATTAAAAGAAACGTAAAAAGCCTTAAACCAATCGAATTATTCGGAAAGTTTGAGGCTTTTTTGTGCCATGGCCTAGCATTTTATTGCTTTTCTTTGTAAAAATTTAAAAGCACGAAATGGATTCCAAATTAGTAGTATATAATACGCTAACCCGAAAGAAAGAGGCATTCAAACCAATTGACAAAGAGGTAGTAGGGATGTATGTTTGTGGTCCGACGGTTTATGGGAATGCGCATTTGGGTCACGCCAAATCGTATGTTTCTTTCGATTTAATTTATAGGTACTTATCCCATATTTTCCCAAGAGTTAAGTACGTTCAAAATATAACGGATGTGGGTCACTTGACTGATGATGCAGACGAAGGAGACGACAAAATAGCAAGGCAATCGCGACTAGAAAAGGTTGATCCGATGGCGGTAGTTGAACGCTATATGTTCAATTATTTCCGAGATATGGATACGCTGAATGTAAAGAGAGCTGATATTTATCCTCGTCCTTCAGGTCACATCCCTGAGCAAATTGAAATTATCGAAGACTTGATTTCGAAAGGTTTTGCGTATGAAGTAAATGGCTCTGTGTACTTCAATGTTGCGAAGTACGATGAAAAGTTTGACTATGGAAAATTATCTGGCAGGTCGGTAGAAGAAATGATGGAAGGAGCGGCTAATCGAACTCTTTCAGCACAATCGGATAAGAAGAATGGGTTTGATTTTGCGCTTTGGAAAAAAGCGGACCCGTCGCACTTAATGCAATGGAATTCTCCTTGGGGAAAGGGATTTCCCGGGTGGCACATCGAATGCACAGTGATGAGCCAAAAGTACTTAGGAGAAAACTTTGACATTCACGGAGGCGGGTTAGAGAATCAGTTCCCGCATCACGAGTGTGAAATTGCTCAAGCCGAAGCGCATACAGGAAAACCATTTGCCAACTACTGGTTGCATAATAATATGGTAACCATTAATGGACAAAAAATGGGAAAGTCGTTAGGGAATGGAATTTTTTGCGCGGAACTTTTTACAGGAGATAATTTTCAGTTGGAAAGAGCTTATTCGCCAATGACCGTTCGCTTTTTTATCTTGCAATCACATTATCGAAGTACGCTTGACTTTTCAAACGATGCCTTAGAGGCTGCTTCAAATGGATTTAATCGTTTACAAAAAGGCTTAAGCCGAATTAATGAATTAGAAACATCAGATAAGTCAACTTTTGATATATCATCTTTAAAAGATTCGCTTTATCACGCCATGAACGATGATTTTAATTCTCCAATAGCAATTTCTAAATTATTTGATAGTTTGAAGATGGTTGCAGCTATTGAAGCCGGTGAAGAAAAAATCTCGTTACAAGATTTGGAAAGATTTAAAGAGCTTTTCGATGCATTCTTTTTTGATATTCTTGGGTTAGAAGTAGAAGAGGCCGGGGTGCAGTCGAATGAGATTACAGATGAGTTGATGGAATTGATATTGGATTTCAGAAAAGCTGCGAAAGAACAAAGAGATTGGGGAACGGCAGATAAGATTCGAGATAAATTAAAGGAATTAAACATTGGAATTAAAGATGGGAAAGATGGCGCAATTTGGGAGTTCGAGAGCTAGGTGTTTATTCATTTGTAGTGTAGTTTTTTTATTCTCTTGTGGTGAAGATAAAAAGCCACCTTTAACTAAAAAAGTAGAAGAGCGGGAAAGGGCAGTGCGACCTAATTTTGATGCTGATTCAGCTTATAATTTCGTTCAAACACAAGTTGATTTTGGACCAAGAGTACCAAACACAGCTGCACATGTTACAGCCGGGAATTATTTAGCAGCTCAATTAAATCGATTTGGGTTTGAAGTAACCGAGCAAGAAGCACAGGTTATTGCATTTGACAAGACAAAACTGAACATAAAAAACATTATTGGTGCTTATAAACCGGAGCTTAATAATAGAGTATTGTTATTTGCTCATTGGGACACTAGACCAAATGCTGACCAAGACGAAGAAAGAACGTCAGAACCAATAATGGGCGCAAATGATGGCGCAAGCGGGGTTGGGGTGCTATTAGAAATTGCTCGTCAACTGCAACTTGTACAACCAAATATTGGAGTAGATATTATATTTTTTGATGCCGAGGATTATGTAGGAGTGAATGGAACTACAGAAGACTACTGCTTGGGAAGTCAGTATTGGGCGAATAACATGCACAAAATAGGCTATAGCGCAAACTTTGGAATTCTGTTGGATATGGTTGGTGCTAGGGGTGCTATGTTTGCGAAAGAATATCATTCTATGACTCACGCCTCGGCTTACGTTCATCATGTTTGGAACATCGCAAAAGATCTAGGTTATGATAACTTCTTTAACAATCGTCCTACACGACATGTTGGCATTGATGATCATGTGTATGTAAACACAGTAGCAAAAATTCCAAGTATTGATATTATTCAGTATGACCCGGAAACAAGATCATTTGCACCGCATTGGCACACTCACGAAGACAATATGGATGTTATTGATAAAGAGACACTCAAGGCGGTGGGAGAAACTGTTTTGGCCACTGTATTAATGGAGGTGAATTAGTTTTAGTTTCTTTCTTTTTTCATTCTGGTTTTTCTTACCTTCAAGCCCGAATAAAATTTCACTTTTGCATGTCAGACGATAACAAAACACTATGGCTTCTAGATGCTTATGCGCTAATCTATAGAGCGCATTTTGCCTTTAGTCAAAATCAAATGATTAATTCTAAGGGATTAAATACCTCGGCGATTTACGGTTTTACATCAACCTTATTTGATGTGCTGAATACACACAACCCCACACACATTGCTGTGGTTTTTGATACTAGCGCTCCAACAGCTCGGCACGTTGAATTTCCGGCTTACAAGGCCAACCGGGAAGAAACTCCAGATGATATTAAATTAGCTGTACCATACATCAAGAAAATTATTAAAGGATTCAATATTCCAACTTTATATTCTGACGGATTTGAAGCAGATGATGTAATAGGGACCTTAGCAAAGAAAGCTGAAAAGGAGGGATATAAAACTTACATGATGACTCCCGATAAGGATTTTGGGCAGTTGGTTAGTGAAAATATATTCATGTATAAACCTGCTCGAATGGGCAACAAGGCAGAAATATGGGGCATAGATGAGGTTTGTAAACGATTTGAAATTACTGACCCCCTCCAAGTGATAGATTACTTAGGAATGTGTGGAGACGCGGTAGATAATATTCCCGGAATTCCCGGTGTTGGAGATAAGACGGCAAAAAAGTTTTTGAAACAATACGGTAGTATTGAAGGGTTGTTGGAAAACACGGCCGATTTAAAAGGTAAAATGAAGGAAAAAGTTGAGGCTTCTTCGGAAATAGCTCTGCTTTCTAAAAAATTAGCAACAATCATTATAGATGTTCCTATTGAGTTCGACCCGAATGACTTAAAACGCGACCCATTAAATAAAAAGGAACTGGAACAAGTTTTTGCTGACGTAGAATTTAGAACACTGAGCAAAAGAATCTTAGGTGAAGAAGTTAGCATTGCCCCTTCTAATGACGGTCAGATGGACTTGTTTAGCGCAGGAGCGTCAAACGATAGCAGCAATAGCAGCACAAGTTCAGCTAATGAAAATGATTCTGAACCAAGAGAATTCAAGACGCTAGAGAATACTAAGCACAAGTATGAACTAATTGATTCTAAGTCAAAAATTGAAAGATTGATAGAAGTGTTAAAGGGGGCACAATCGTATTGTTTCGATACGGAAACAACAAGTGTAGATGCTATGGTAGCAGAATTAGTGGGCTTGGCTTTTTCGATAAAGGCTGGAGAGGCATTTTATGTGCCCATCTCTGCCAACAAAGAAGAAGCGTTGAAGCAGGTAGCTCAATTCAAGGTCATTCTCGAAGACAATTCTAAAGAAGTTATAGCACAAAACTTAAAGTATGACTTAACGGTGCTTAAAAATTATGGTATTCAATTGCAAGGAGTCTTTTTTGATACGATGGTTGCACACTATTTACTAGAGCCTGACCAAAAGCATGGGATGGATATTTTAGCGGAAACTTATCTGTCATATAAACCTCAATCGATTGTAGAGTTGATTGGGAAAAAGGGCAAAAATCAAGGCAGTATGCGTGATGTTGAGGTGGAGAAAGTAGTTGAATATGCAGGTGAAGATGCGGACATTACTTTTCAATTGAAGCAAGTTATTGAGAAAGAATTAGGGAACGGTGAAATTAGAAAACTGTTTGACGAAGTTGAGATGCCTTTGATTCCTGTTTTAGCAGCCATGGAATTTGAAGGGATTAATTTAGACTGTGAGACCTTGGCTGAGTTTTCTAAGGAACTAGAATTGTCTTTGTCTGACCTAACAAAAGAGATTACTGAATTGGCAACTACTGAGTTTAATATCGACTCGCCAAAGCAGCTCGGACAAGTCCTTTTCGAGGTATTAAAAATTGATGATAAGGCAAAAAAAACGAAGACTGGTCAATATTCTACCTCAGAGGAAACGTTAGCGAAATTGACAGAAAAGCATGAAATTGTTCCAAAGGTGTTAGAATACCGGTCGCTTAAAAAGTTAAAATCGACTTACGTAGATAGCTTACCTGATTTAGTAAATCCAAAAACAGGCCACATTCACACTAACTACATGCAAACTGTCGCTGCAACTGGGCGTTTGAGCTCCAATAGCCCGAATTTGCAGAATATCCCAATTCGAACAGAAAAGGGAAGAGAAATACGAAAAGCATTTATTCCGAGAACTAAAGATTATCAAATATTAGCTGCAGATTACTCTCAAATTGAACTGCGGATTATTGCGGCTTTAAGTGGAGACGAAGGAATGATTGAAGCTTTTAAAAATGGAATAGACATTCATGCTGTTACAGCATCTAAAGTATTTGATGTGCCTTTGGAAGAGGTAGATCGAGACATGCGGAGTAAAGCAAAAACAGTAAACTTTGGAATAATTTATGGTATTTCAGCTTTTGGACTTTCACAACGAATTAACATTCCAAGAAAGGAAGCCAAAGTGATTATTGACAATTACTTTGAAAAATATCCTGGAATTAAAACCTACATGGATTCAAGTATAGGCTTTGCAAAAGAGCACGGTTACGTAGAAACGATCATGAAAAGGAGAAGGTACCTAAAGGACATTAATGGTAAAAATGCAATCATGCGTGGCTTTGCAGAAAGGAATGCCATTAATGCTCCAATACAAGGTTCTGCAGCAGATGTTATTAAAGTAGCGATGATTAATCTTCAGCAAGAGCTATTAAAACAAAAATTTAGATCGAAACTGCTGCTGCAAGTTCATGATGAATTGGTATTTGATGTGCACAAAGATGAAGTAGAGAAAATTAAATCCCTCATTAAAGATAAAATGGAAAATGCAGTGGAATTAGTTGTTCCGCTTATTGTAGAAATGGATATAGCCTCAAACTGGTTAGAAGCGCATTAGTGGGCAAACACAGATTCCCGTAAAAGGAATGTTGTTCAAATTACGTTCCTATTTTTGAAGCATATTTTTTGCCATTTTCTAATAGAAGAGGAGTAAAAGGCAAAATAAAGCCCAATGATTAATCATTGGGCTTTATCACTTATTCTATGTTTTTTAAACTTATTGGACAATAATTTTTCTTGTAATATTCTGACTCTCTGTTCTAAGAGTAATAAAATAAATACCGGAAGAAAAATTGTTTGTATTTATCTTAAAGCTATATGGGTCGCTGTTCAACGCACCAGTATATACTTCCTCTACCTGTTGTCCTAGCATATTTGTTATATACAATCTTGCATTGTCGGAAGCCTTGTCAACCATAAAGTTGATGTTTAGTTGACCTTCCGTTATTGGGTTAGGGAAAGCGCTGAAACTGTTATCCAACAAGTCATTATCGCTTATACCTACGGCTGAAGCTCCGTCTACTCTAAAGTCATCAATATAAATATTGTTACCGCCACCAGATTTGAACTCGAATCTAAAAAGTACATTAGTACTGCTGCGCATAGCTGCAGTAGTGGTAATGAAAAACGTTCTCCAATCTGCGGCCGATGATGGTCTAAAATATACATTATTTAGCGTTCCAGTGCTGAGAGAAGACGCTGAGATAACACCTCTTGTAGTCCAAGTAATCCCGCAATCTGTTGAGATAGAACACCACAATTGGTCGCTAGATCCAGTTTGATTCTTAAAGGCAACATCAAATGCAAATCTTGGATTTACGACTTGCGTCAAATCAATTTGCGGGGAGATTAAGAAGTCAGATTCATTACTACCAAGTGAATAGCTTTGCAAAAATACTGAGGAGTTTCCGGTCAAAGATCCCGTTTGTGTTCTTGTCCAGCTAAAACCTCCAGTTGGGTCAAAAACAATCCAATCATTATTAAATCCTGTGAACGATTCAAAACCATCACTGTAGCCAAATCCGTTGTAGGCAACAGCTGGGTCTTTTACATTAACGTAGTCTTGCATGACAAGAGTATCAGAACCTCCATTATTAGTAACAATAAGTGTTACATCGTGCTCTCCTGCTGTTGAGTAAGTAACAGTTGGATTTGCTAATGTTGATGTGGAAGGCGTAGCACCTGGGAATGACCAATTGTATGCTGTTATGGTATCTCCTTGGTAAGAGTCTTCACTAAATGACAGTTGACCACCAACACAGACTAACTTTTGTTGATCATCAATAATGTACGCTTTAGGCGGACAATTTTGAGTTACATAACCATTGTTTGTACCTGTTGCTACAAGATTGCCATTTGTTCTTAAATTATTTAGTTGGCTATATAGACTGAAGGCGGCTAGCATTCTACTTTTTTGACCGTTCGTAAACAATGTTTGACAATCATCGTAACTCATGTAGTTTTCTAATTGATCCGGAACATTAGTGCTGTATGGATTTGGGTTTGCAGTACTGCCTCCAGTAGCATCATTTGAACAAGTGTTATTACTGTAATTACATCCAAAAGTTTGTCCAGATGTAGGAGGAGTATCACATACAAAATCACCACTTCCGTTACAACTAGATCCGCAACTGCCTTGAAATGGGTGAAATAATCCAAAACAATGACCCACCTCGTGAGTAGCAGTTCTTCCTCCAGTACCGGCGGCTGTTCCTATGTTACCCCATTGATCGTTTCGACAAACTAGTCCAAAAGTGCTTAAGTTTCCGGAGTTAGGAAACTGAGCGTAACCTAAAGTAGTTCCATTTCCACTTCCGCGAATAGAGTTTACCAACCAAACGTTTAAGTATTCATCAGAAGGCCAATAAGAAAGAGCCTTAACCTCATTACGTTTATCATAAGTGAGGAATGAGTTAATTCTGTTTACACCCTCAGTACACTGACCATTTGGGTCAAGATTGGCTAATTTAAATTGAATTTGAACATCTGCTGCAATATTTCTAAAAATCGTTCTTGTGCTTACAGTATCTGCGTTTAACTTCTGAAAATCTTCATTTAAAACACGTATCCCGTCATCAATTTGCTGTTTAGTTATATTTCCTAAGCCATCATAATGAATTACATGCACAACTACTGGAACTGTTATGATAGGAGCTTTGTTATTTTGGCCACCTTTGATTGAATTGAGCTGAGAAAGCTCAGATAGTTGTATTTGCTCTTCCCAAAATGAACTTTCAACAGATGGATTTTCGTTGAAATACTCCTGCAACATTTCATCCGTTGCGCACCATTCTGTTTGCTGAGCAGTTAAATCTTTTGAGGTTAAAATCAAAAGTGTAATTAGTAATAAATGTGAAATATGTTTTTTCATGTTGAACTATTATAATGGCTGATAAAGTTACTCAAACTAAGATTTACTTTTATGTGAATTAACATTAAATAGCATAGATCTTTAGCCTGAAAGACAATCTTTTCTATAATAAGACGACAATTAAGTGTAAAAAGTTGTTCAATTCATACCGATTTTAATGCAGAATCTAGGTCTTCAATTAAATCATGAATATCTTCTATACCCACACTAAGCCGTATTAATGATTCAACAATACCTAATTTCTCTCGTTCTTCTGCGGGAATAGAGGTATGAGTCATTGTCGCGGGATGACATGTTAAACTTTCAACACCGCCTAGTGACTCTGCTAACGTAAAAATTTTGAAAGTGGACATTACTTTAAACGCATCATCCTTACTATTCCCTTTTAGTGAAAACGATATCATTCCGCCGTAATCTCTCATTTGGCTTCTAGCAATGCTGTGGTTTGGATGCTCTTTGAAACCAGGCCAATAAACGTTTTCAACCTTTGGGTGTTCAGTTAAAAACTGGGCAATTTTTTTCCCATTTTCACTGTGCCGCTGCATTCTCAGATGCAATGTTTTGGTTCCTCTGAGTGCTAAAAAACTATCTTGTGGACCACAAACAGCCCCACTACTTTTTTGAATAAAATACAATCGCTCCGCCAAAGCATCGTCTTTGCAGATTAAGGCTCCCATGATAACATCGGAGTGGCCCGCGAGATACTTTGTGACTGAATGCATCACGATATCGGCTCCTAAATCTAAGGGGTTTTGTAAAAAAGGCGTTGCAAACGTATTGTCGACTGCCAATAAAATGTTGTGCTTTTTAGCCACTTTGGATACTGAAATAATGTCGATGATGTTCATCATCGGGTTAGTTGGCGTTTCAACCCAAATGAGCTTTGTCGCGCCGGTGATTGCCTCTTCAATCACTGTCATATCGTTCATTGGAACAAATTTGAAAAGGATTCCCAGTTGCGCAAAAACCTGAGCAAATAGACGATAGGAGCCGCCATATAAGTCATTTGTTGCAATTACTTCATCTCCGGTTTTCAAAAGCTTTAGCACTGCATCAATAGCAGCTACGCCACTGCCAAAACAAAGCCCATACTTGCCATTTTCCAAGACAGCTAAATTATCTTCTAGTGCCTTTCTTGTTGGGTTACTAGATCTAGAATATTCATAGCCTTTATGCTTCCCGGGGGCTTTTTGTTGGTAGGTAGACGTTTGATAAATCGGAGTCATTACCGCTCCAGTTGAAGGGTCAGGCTTCAAACCGGCGTGAATAACCTTTGTTCCAAATCTCATTCCCTTTTTTTTCATGGCGATATTAGATAATTGTTCTAGGCTAAATTAACCAAGCAAGAATTTAAATGGATGAGTTTAGTCCTTTTTAGCAGAATGAGTTCTCTTTACCCATCGAGGCAAGATTATTGCTCCTATGAATAAGTAAGGGTAGTAGCTAATTAATCGCCAAATGAACGCTAATGTTCCAACAAAACCGATTGGAATAAATACTTTTAAAAACCCATCAAAAGCAAACTCCGCTACCCCAACTCCTCCCGGGGTTGGGCTTATTAGCAAAATCACCCACATTACTAGTTGGCGAGCGTAAATAAGGAGGTGACTATCTACAGAAATGAACGCAAGAATAATAAAATTTACCACCCAGAATCGCGCTGTCCACGAAACGAAAGTTGCCCCAAATGCTTTTAACCAAAAAGAAAAAGGTTTGTGCCTCAATTCCTTAGATGTTATCATGATTTCATCTCCCGTTTCGCCAGCTTGTACCCTCCACTTTTTTAGAAAAGGAAGGCTAAAAACCTTTAGTAGAAGCCATTTGAAGCCTCGAGGCCGAAAGAATATAGCGTAGCAAATAAAAGAGGTTAAAAATAAGATGAACCCATAACCTAAAACAAACACGTCTTTTGTTCCCCAAGTCATTCCAAAAATTTCTGTTTGCAATCCTTCGGGGAATAGTTGTGAAACACCAATAATACCAACTATGGTTGGAACCATTATGATGTAAAAAAGCTCATCTAAAAAAGCTGAAGACAAAACTACCGCTGTGCTTCGTCCTAAGCCTACACCTTCTTTGTTTACAATGTAAATGGCAACTCCTGAACCACCAACAACTGAAGGTGTAATCGCAGATGCAAATTCCCACAGCATAATTGTGTCAAAACTATTTCGCCAAGAAATCTTATAGTCAGTTAAAATTCGAATGCGCGCCATATAAGCGAAATCTCTAAGGGCAATCATTAGCACTGCTATTGAAATCCAAAGAGTTGCTGTCCACGACCAGCTTAAATTTTCAAAGTTTTTAGGGTCGTATTCTTGGTACATGAGGTAACTAGCAACCATCAATCCAATGAAAATGGTAACCCAAATTCTTGTTGGGGAAAATAGTTTAAGTGCTTTCAGATTTTGGCTCATTGCGGAGAGAATTCCCTTTATTTTTGTACTTCAAATTATCACTATGAAAAAGGCATATTACTTATCTACCTGTTCCACATGTCAAAAGATTTTAGCTCAAATAAAAGCTCCGGAATCTTTTCAAATGCAAGATATTAAAACTAGCCCAATTACCTTAGCTCAATTGGAAGAAATGCGAGAATTGGCAGGTAATTATGAATCTCTTTTTAGCCGAAGAGCTTTAAAATATAGAAGTATGAGACTGAATGAGCAAAAGTTAGTAGAAGCTGATTACAAGAATTGGATCTTAAAAGAGTACACTTTTCTAAAAAGGCCTGTTTTCATTGTCAATGACAAAATATTTATAGGCAATTCAAAAAAGGTGGTTGAAGCATTTCTATCCGAAATTCAATAAGTGTTGGGAAAAAAGTTTTGGGCGCACGCCGCTATATTAGGAGCAAACATTATTTATGGATTAAACTATTCCATTGCAAAAGATGTAATGCCTGAGTTTATCCAGCCTTTTGGTTTTATATTTTGTAGGGTGTCTGGTGCATTATTATTGTTTTGGATGTTTGCTCAATTTGCAGAAAAAGAGAAAGTTTCAGAGAGAGATTTAGCCTTGATGGCCGTTTGTGGAGCTTTTGGTGTTGCATCCAATCAGCTGATGTTTTTTTATGGACTGAATTTAACTAGTCCAATTAATGCTGCTATAATTTTAACCTGTAACCCGATTTTAGTTTTGCTTATTTCAGCTGTAGTCATAAGAGAAAGAATTACCTCCAGAAAAATAATAGGAATAGGACTAGGCTTAACTGGAGCAGTTGGGTTAATACTATTTAAAGGACTCTCTGCATTGAGCTCTGACGGGTTTATTGGCGATTTGTTCGTTTTCTTAAATGCGACTTCCTACGCCATCTATTTAGTTTTGGTTAAACCTTTGATGCAAAAATATAAACCCATGACAGTAATCAAGTGGGTATTTTTATTTGGATTTATTTACGTTTTGCCTTTTGGATGGACTCAATTCCAAGAAATAGAGTGGGCAACGTTTACTACTAATATCTGGTGGGCCTTTGGATTTGTGGTGGTAGGGACTACTTTTTTAGCCTATTTGTTTAATATTTTTGGCTTGAAGGAACTTAGCCCTTCAGTGGTAAGTATATACATTTATTCTCAACCGCTAATTGCGAGCATTATGGCCATCGCATTGCAAAAAGATGAATTGAGTATAGAGAAAATCCTTGCAGCCCTCTTTATATTTTCAGGAGTATATCTGGTGAGCACTAAAAAATCAGTCAAAAAGATCGCTTAACCTCATGTCCTCAGTCAAATGAAAAGTGTTGATTCCAAAGGATTCAGCACCAACAAGGTGTTTTTCTGTGTCATCAATAAAAAGCGTTTCTTCTGCTTTCAAATTATTTGATTCTAATACAAGTTTGAAAATGTCTTCATTGGGTTTTCGCTTTCCAATTTCATGAGAGAGGTAGACTTTCTCAAAAAATCCATTTAAATTAGACAACCCTTTCGTAGACTCCAACTGCTTGTAAATAAAATCTATGTGTAATTTATTGGTATTACTTAAACAGAAGGTTCGATACTTCTCTTTTGCCTTGTTCAGAATCTTATAATTTTCCTCGGGGATATTCAAAAGCATTGCATTCCAAGCATTCTTTATTTCATCAAAACTAATGTCCTCGTCGTAGCTTGCTAATTCGTTTAAAAAAGTTTGAGTAGATATACTGCCTGTTTCGAACTTCTTAAATATTTTACGCTCCTTCAAATCTGCCATTACTGATTTGTATTCAGGGCCATACAAGAATTTAAAATCTTGCTTGGTTGCTTCGGTATCTAAATCTAAAACTACATTTCCAAGATCGAAAATGATGTTTTTGATACCTTCTATGTTTTTTAACTTCATGATAAATGTTGGCTGAAAATTTTAAGCCTATTTAGGTATGTAAGATTAAAGTATTTTCTGCTACAAATTGTTCAATAGTTTTGAAAAAGTCTATTATTTCTTTTTCTGAATTATCTGAGTTAATGGTGACCAAGCGAATAAAATGGTGATCTCCAAAACTACCATGACTGACCATTAATTGAGAGTGCAGATACAATTCTTTACTCAACATTTTGGCCGGGATGTTCTTGTAATTAAAACAAATGGAGACGGAGTCGTTAAAACTAAACAATGTGTAATCTTTGTTGGAACGAATATAGTTTCTAGCTACCTCTGCTAATTCAAATTGATGGTCTATAAGCTTTTCTAGCCCTTTCGTTCCTACGGACTTCCAAAGGGTCCACAATTTGAGGGCGTCATTTCTTCTTCCACATTGAAAGGAAGATTTTCCCGGGTTAAAATCGTCTTTTTCTGATTGAAATAAGTAACTAGCATCGCTGCAAAATGACTCGTACAATTGTTCTTTATGCTGCGTTACAAAAACCGAGCAAGATAGAGGGGTTCCAAGCATCTTATGAGCGCTTAAACTAAACGAATCTGAGAGTTCTACCCCTTTCAAAAAGTGCTTGTATTTTTTACTAAAAATAACCGACCCGCAATAGGCGCCATCAACATGTAACCACAGTTGGTGTTTTTTACAAATTTTTGAGGCTTCAGCAATTGAGTCAAAGGCACCCAACACTGTGGTTCCTGAAGTGACATTGACAAAAAACGGAACGTTACCGCTCTCTACGTCACTTAAAATGGCAGCTTCTAAAAGCTCCATTTCCATTTCGCCAGCATTGTTAGTAGGAATGAATCGAACTTGATTACGACCAATGCCCATAAGGCTTGCATTTTTAGCAACCGAGTAATGTGAAGCCTCCGAGGTATACAGTATCATCTTATGCATTACTCCTTCCTGTATCGAATTGCTTTTTGCATCTCGCCCTAAAACCATTGCCATAAAGTTGCTCATAGAACCGCCAGAAGCGATAGTTCCGCTAGCGTGATCAGAGTACCCCAGCATCTGAGCTAGTTTATTTACAATTTCTCGTTCCACACCAACCATGGGTCCTGCCACTTTATAGGTATACATGCTATTGTTGAGCACACTAGCTATCAAGTCGCCAAGCAAGGCACGACTTCTTCTTCCACCAACCAATTGATTGAAAAAGGAGCTACTCGCTGTTTTGGGAGTCTTTTTTACAAGTGTTTGGAATTCATTATAAAAAGCCTCATCAGATATAGGATCATCTTGGAGTGTTAAATTAACAGTATCAGAAAGTTCTTCTACCGAAACAGGTTTTGCAACTGGATGATCTTTCTCTTCGGTTAAAATAAGTTGAACAATTTCTTGAAATTGCTGGAGGTCTTTCTGATCCATTGATAAGGATTGCAATCTAATTTTTATGGCTGAAATTTACAGGCCTTTTTTACTTATTTAAGATTAAACTATTTTGCGCTACAAATTGTTCAATATGGTTTAAAAAAGTCCATTATTTCTTTTTTAATTTTCAAGGTTGATATTGCCTTTTTTTACTATCTGAGCTATTGTTTGGATAACAGGGAGTAACTTGCTTTATAATACTCAGCTCCTTTTTTTAGAATGAACTACAAGTAAATTTTGTTGCATTGTAAAGAAGCAATCTCTATTTATTGCGCCTGTTGCATCAGTCAGTATTAATTAATTCAATAGTAATTTTCTTCCGAGCTACAATAGATTGAGCTACTTCATTTAGTCAACTATTCTCTGCGGTAAACGCCGAAGATTTAATTAGGGTTGCGGTTTGTAAAGCAAGGTTTAGCTATTACATATGACAACTTCATGATTGTTGGTCGAGCAATGAATAGAAGATTGGAGATTTAAATCAAGAGTTAAAACAAAAAATATGATATACAAATCTTATAAATAGATAATTTGCATCACTTTTTTTGTAACTTAATACTTGTTAGATTTGCGGATAGTTTTTTTGATTTGAGAATTTTTTTTTAAATCAAATTCATATTTTTATTTTAATAGACAAGGTAAAATATTTCTCTATGGAGTTGAATACGCGAGAAATCCAATTTTCAAAGAACAAGACACACGTTTTATTATTAAGAAAAGCATTTTTAGTCTTAATTTTTGTAGCAAATAACTTCGTTACTTTCTCACAAGGTAATTTTGTTTACTTCAATTATTCTCAAAACACTTACTGTACTAGCAGTATTAATCCGACTCCCATTATTTTTGCCCCTGGAGGCGTTTTCTCTTCCACCACAGGGATATCATTAAACCCTTCGACAGGTTATATTGATTTAGGAGCTTCTAGTCAAGGGACATATATAGTTACCTATACTTTGAGCGGTATCTCTTTTTCAAATAAGGTTACTTTAAGTGCGGTTACTGGCGCGGGATTTTCATATGCAGCTACGACATTTTGTACCAGCGATACTAACCCGCAGGCGACTATAAGTGGAGTTGCTAACGGGATTTTTAGTTCGTCAACAGGCTTACTTATTAATCCAAACAGTGGCGCTATTAATTTGTCTGCATCAACAGCGGGAAGCTACGA